>Ga0315907_10000086_pt1 | contig 126523 bp, 138 predicted proteins | sample LakEriMetagenome_3_FD_203525 | JGI IMG/M metagenome (GOLD analysis project Ga0315907, IMG submission 203525) | Freshwater fungal communities from buoy surface, Lake Erie, Ohio, United States - Buoy 12 MA123 | ecosystem: Environmental > Aquatic > Freshwater > Lake > Lake biofilm | place: USA...
GATGTTTTAGATGGTGGTTCATACTAAAAGATTTACTTTAAAAATATCATAATTATAATATGCACAATTTAACGATTGTGCATATTTATTTTATAGAGGTTTTATAACCAAAACGCATAACTCTTTATAGAGATTTTTAAGATATACCATTATATACATGGCAAATAGAAAGAACACGTTTTTATTAAAACGTTCAAATGTTGCTGGAAAAGTACCAGTAGCTGGCGACTTACAATTAGGTGAATTAGCAATAAACACAGCAGATGTAATATTATTCGCATCTGGAACAACATCAAATTCAATACTTCCAATAGGTTGGGATAGAGTTGCTAGAACTGGTGATACTATGACTGGTTCTTTATACGCCCCAAATATTTCAGCAACAACAATATCTGCCACAACATATCTTAATTTACCATCAATGAGTAGTTTTTATCTACCTTTGAGTGGTGGAACTGTTTATGGTAACACTATTTTTACTAGTGGGTTAACAGCTAGTACATTATATACTAGTGTTATAAATTTTGATATAAATTATACTGGTGCAACTGCTGTAGGTTCAATGACTTGGAATAGTACTTTTGGTACTCCGCAAGTTGGTTTAATTGGTGGTAATGTTGTACAAAAGATAGGTGAAACTATATTTTCTTATGTTAGAAATGATGAAGCAACAACTTTGAATAAAGGTGAAGTTGTTTATATATTTGGTGCTACTGGTGATAAAATATCGGTAAAAAGAGCTTCAAATACTGGTGATACAACATCTTCAAAAACTTTGGGTGTTGTAGCTGAATCTATTGTAAGTGGTGGTTTGGGATATATTATTACACAAGGTACATTGGATGGGTTGAATCTTGGTTCATACACTGCTGGTGACACTTTATGGTTGGGAGTAACACCTGGTCAAATGACAAATGTAAAACAATATGCTCCAAATCATACTGTTTTTATCGGTGTAGTTCAAAGAGCAAATAATGGTAATGGTCAGTTATATGTATTACCTCAAAATGGTTATGAATTAGAAGAATTACATAACGTAATGTCTACTGGTGCTACGTATGGTGATTTGTTGACGTTTAGTGCTTATAACGGTTCTAATGTTTGGGTAAATTCAAAGACACTTAATGGTTCATATACAATAACTGGTGACACAACTGTTGGTGGTCAATTAAAAGCTACTAGTATTTCAGCAACAACCTATCTTAATTTACCTATTGATGTAAGGGTTACTGGTGCTACGTATTCAAATAACACATTTACATACACAAATAATACTGGCGGTACATTTAGCGCATTGTTTAATACAATGACTGGATTGACGATAACTGGTAATTTAACCGTTACTGGTGGTACTTCATCATTATTTAGTGGTAATGTCGGTATGGGGGTTACTAATCCAGTCGCACCACTCCATGTAAGAAGTACAGCAATCCCTAGTGATAGAGAAATCATTGCTCAATTTGACGTAAGTGATGATTCATCTTATTTCAGATTTAGTAATGCTACTGGTGCTAATAGTAATTTTATCCCAACACTAGAAGGTCATAATTCGAGTGATAAAATTGCTTTGTATTTTGTTGGTGATGGAACAACTGATATAGGTACGGAATCTTTGATAAGATTTGATGCTAGAATTGGAATAACTCAAGTCATCAACCGACCATTATTCCAATGGAGTAATTATGGTGATGTTAAAATGACTATGTTAGCTAACGGTAATGTAGGTATAGGTACAACAACACCTATTGCTAAATTAGATGTTTCTGGTGATGCTAGAATAAGTGGTGGTTTAACTGCAAATACAATATCTGCAACAACTTATCAAAATTATCCTAAATCAACACCTTATACTTTAAATAAATCTGAAATTGTAACTGCAACAACAGTTAGTGATAATTTTAATACTGGAATCAGAATTAGTGGTTCGCCAATTAGTAATAGTTATGTTGGTGTAGCGATAAATGGATTGAATGTTGAAGTTGGTGATGGAGTAACAACAAAAGATTGTTATTTTTCATCTGATGGTACTTCTGGTGGTGTAAGAAATTTTAGTGGTATAACAACTGGTGATTATTTTATGTGGAATACTACTATTTCAGAATATGATTTAGATTCTAATGATATAATTTCGTTTTACTATAATATATTAGTATAAATAATAAAACATTTAAAAAATAATAAGTATTTATATAAAAAATAAAGATTAATATATCATGAGCAGAATAAAAATTAAACAAATACAAGGAATAGATAATTTAAGTTTTTACGTTAAAAGTAGTGGTAATACTATTAATAATGTCATAAATGCTTTATATACTAACACTATTTCTGCAACAACATATTACAATTTACCTACTGATATTTTTGTTTCTGGTGGTACTTATGACAATACTATTGGAGTTGCTACTTTTACAAACAATACTGGAGGTACGTTTAACGTAACTGGTTTTAGTACTAATAGTTCGACATTTAGTGGTGGTACTATCACTGGTCCAACTAATTTCATTAATGGTCTTACAGCAAACACGATATCAGCAACAACAATAACTGCTGATATTGTAAATACTTTTATACCAGAATTATCACCTAATGAAATTTATAGAGGTGTTATTTTTAGTAATAACTCTACTACAGTAACAACTTTCGGTGGTGTTACTATGGGTACGACAGCATCAAACTTGGCTCAATCTGTTGCATCAACTAATTTTGCAAGTAAACAAATACGTTTGAGATATTATGCAACGGTTGTTTCAACTGGTAGATATACTGGTACTAGAGGTTCTGCTTTGTTGTGGTTTATAGGTGGTGGATTTAGATATGTTTGTGATTTTAATATATCAGATACTGCTTTTGCAAGTACTTGTCAACAATTTTATGGGTTAGCTGGTCAGACAACTGATTTGGCTTATGGTGGTGTTGGTTTAACACAAGTAAGTACTTTAACTAACTTAATAGGTCTAGGTAATGATGGTGCTGATACTAACTTACAAATAATCCATAATAATTCTGGTGGTACTGCAACTAAAATTGATTTGGGTGTTAATTTTCCAGCTAACAGAACTGCTGGTTCAGCATCAACAACTGTTTATAGTTTAACATTATATAACGAACCATCATCAAATAATGTTAAATATATGGTTATTAACAATGAAACTGGTGCTATAGCTATGGGTACAATAACGACAAATTTACCAGAACCAACACAAGGGTTAAACTTCTTTGCAAGTAGAGCCATGGGTGGTGGTGGTGGTGTTACCAACTCTGGTCAATTTGATTTATTAAAATTAGGTGTTAATTCATTATTATAATATTATGGAAAAATTTACATTAACTGCAACATATTCAATTGGTAATAATTTAGAAGCGAATGTTTGTTTAAGACCTTCTAGTGATTTAATTGATGATTATATCTCAACATATCGAGTATATACAAATGAAGAAGAAGCATTGATAAACACACCTTTTTTAATTGAAGAGATGACACCATTGTTATTTCAAGAATTCAAAGAAATGAGTAATGTTCCTATTGAAATAAGAGACCAATTCGAATTGTGATTAATCTTCGTCATATAACCCTTTTTTAGGTTGACACTTATCACGAATCAATTTTTCAACAAAAGCAAACATTTTTAACCCATTTTCTTCACAGTATTGTTTTAACATTTCGTGCGTTTTTGGTGTAATTTTCAAGTTTTTGTCTCGTTTCATAAGTCTTTTTCTTATAAGTATGATAAAAGTATGATAAAATTCATACTAATTTATATTTATATTTTTAATTGGCTCTACTTTTGAAAAAAAGTTAATATTTATAATAAAACGATAAATAATAACATAAAACAAAAAACAAAATTATGCCAAATAAAGTATTTGTAAGTCCAGGGGTTTATACATCTGAAAAAGACTTATCTTTTGTAACTAGTCAAATAGGTGTGACTACGTTAGGGTTAGTTGGTGAGACAACTATTGGACCAGCGTTTCAACCTATTTTTATCGACAGTTATGATAATTTTAGAAAATTTTTTGGTGGTTTAAATGCTACAAAAGTTAAAGATAACAACGCTCCTTTATATGAGTTACCATATATCGCAAAAGAATATTTATCTCAATCAAATCAATTATTCGTAACAAGAGTATTAGGATTATCTGGTTTTGAAGCTGGACAAGCTTGGGGTATTACTTTAGACGCAGCTTTGGATGAGTCAACTACTGCTGCAACAACTACTACAACATATAACGCTGCTACTCCATTAATAAGATTTACAGCTACATCAGCAAACACTAACGTAACAATAGTTAGTAATGACCCATTGTTACAACAAATAATTAATAGTGGTGATTTAGACGATACATTAGCAACAATTTCACAAGGTCCAACTGGTTCTACTTATGATGTTACTGGTAACATTAAAACTAGTGGTACCTTTAGTGGTTTAACTACAACTATGTATCTTAATAATTTAACTGCTGTTGGTGCATTCATTACTGGTACTACAACTGGTATTACTGTTCATTATTCTGGTACTGGTTATTCAGACGCTGAAGATAAATTAGTTGTGTTATTACGTTCTAGAGGTGGTATTAATGTTGATACTCAATTACCATCATATGAAATTACTGGAACAACAAATGGTCCTCTTTTCAACCCTTCAGTAACTGATGCTGCGCTTGACCCATTAGCTGAATTTGCATTATCTGGTAAATCTAATATTCAAGGTAATTTCAACTATACGTTATCATTAGATAACACTAAGAAAAGTTATTTACCAAAAGTATTGGGTAGAACAAATAGTGATGGTAAAGCTGCAATATTTGCCGAAGAATTTTTTGAACAAATGTTTGATACATTAAATAACGCTGGTAAAATCAGAGGTATTAATTTAACTACTATAAATTACGCTAACTCATTTAATGATTACAAACAAGAATACAAACCAGCTGTTACACCATATGTTGTTTCTGAGTTACGTGGTACTAAAGTATTAAGATTATTCAGATTCTGGACAATTTCTGATGGTAACGCTGCTAATGAACAATTTAAAATTTCTATTAGAAACGTTAAATTAGATACAAAAGAATTTGATGTTGTAATTAGAGCTTTTAATGATAATGATACTCAACCAACTGTATTAGAATCATTCTCAAAAGTGACTATGGACCCAACTTCTGTTAACTATATTGCTAGAAGAATTGGTACATTAGATGGTAACTTCCCTTCAAAATCAAGTTTTATATTGATTGAAATGGATGATACTAATAACACTTCAGATGCTTTCCCAGCTGGTTTTGTTGGTTATCCAATGAGAAATTATCAAGCAGCAAGTAATACTGGTGTTGTTTCACCTAACTTACTATATCAAACTGCTTATGGTGCTTTTGATACTTCATCTCAAATAGCTAAAAAATATTTAGGTTTATCTGATTTAGTAGGTATTGACGCTGATTTCTTTGACCATAAAGGTGTTGAATTTAGTGCATTAACAAAAGGTTTTCACATGGACTTAGATGCTGCTTCAGTATCAATTGATAACGAAACTTTCTCTTTCGAAGTTGGTGACGCTCAATTTAGAAGTGAGGCTGGTGTATTAGGTACTAAATATGAAAAACTTAGAGCTCGTAAATTTACATTTGCACCTTACGGTGGTTTTGATGGATGGGATATTTACAGAACTAGAAGAAGTAATTTAGATTCTTTCTTAATAAACGGTACATTAGGTAGTAAAGGTAAATTAAGTGGTGCGTTTAAAACTAGAACTTTATATAACGGTGACGCTGCTATAAACTCTGATTACTACGCATTCTTAGAAGGTATTTGGACATTTAGAAACCCAGAAGCTGTTAACATCAACGTGTTTGCAACTCCAGGTATTGATGTAATGGATAATGGTAACTTAGTTGAAGAAGCAATCGATATGATTGAAAACGATAGAGCTGACTCATTATACATTGTTACAACTCCAGATACTGAATCTGATGGTGTAACCCCAATGGCTGCTACTGATATCGCTGATTTCTTAGATGGTACTTTTGACAGTAACTACACATGTACTTACTGGCCATGGATTCAAGTAGATGACACTGAAAATAATGTTTATGTTTGGATGCCAGCAACAAGAGATGTTGTTAGAAACGTAGCGTTTACAGATAAGAAAACAGCTCCATGGTATGCAGTAGCTGGTATCGAAAGAGGTGGTGTTAATGCAGTACAAGCTAGAAAGAAATTAACATTAGAAGAAAGAGATGTTCTTTATGAAGCAAGAATTAACCCAATTGCTACTTTCACAACAGATGGTATCAAAATCTGGGGTAACAAAACACTTCAAATCAAAGATACAGCTCTTAACAGAATCAATGTTAGAAGATTGTTATTACAAGCAAGAAAACTTATTTCTGCTGTTTCTATCAGATTATTATTTGAGCAAAACGATGCAGCTGTAAGAAACCAATTCTTATCACTTGTAAACCCAATCTTAGACAGTATTAGAAGTCAAAGAGGTTTATACGATTTCCGTGTTGTTTTATCAAACGACCCAGAAGATTTCGATAGAAACCAATTAACTGGTCAAATATTCTTGAAACCAACAAGAGCATTAGAGTTCATTCAATTAGAATTCGTAATTATGAATACTGGTGCATCATTTGACAATGTATAACCAAAATTAAAAATAAAGCAAGAAAGCTCTCATCTGAGAGCTTTTTTGTTTTTATAGATATTTATTATTATGAAGGTAATTAAAATAACGTTAGAGCAATTTAATAGATTAATTTTAAAGGAAGCTGAAAATAAAAAAGTGGAATTTAATTTTAATGTTGAAATGATTTTAGCTATGGGTAAAATCTTAGGATTAAACTTAAAAAATTACAATCTAGAAATAGCAAATAATGAATTAAAAAAGGAATCAACTTATACTAAAATAAAATCTATTTTGGATGATAAAGAAGACTTGAATAAAATAATTGAAGACTTGAAAAACAAAGGTTTAATTAGCGCTGATAAAAAATTTATCTATGATGCTGAGAAGATTGTAACTAATTTTAATTCAAATGCTAAAGAAAACGGTTTTGATTGTAAACTTAAACATTCTGAACTGATTAATAATATTTTAAAAAATAAGTAAAAAATATAGATAAAATTGAAAAATTTTTCATAATTAACATATTTATTTATAAAAAACAACAAATAATAAAACTAAATAAAAAACTAGAACATTATGGCTGATTTATTGATGAAAATGCCCTTACCATACGAACCTAAGAAAAAGAATCGTTGGTTATTAACTTTCCCAGCAGATTTAGGTATCCAACAATGGTGGTTATCAACTGCTTCTAGACCTTCAATCACACAGAACGAAGTTGAGATTCCTTTCTTAAATACTTCAACATGGGTTATTGGTCGTTTTACATGGGAATCGATTGACGTTACATTCCGTGACCCAATTGGTCCTTCAGCAGCTCAAGCTATTATGGAATGGGTTCGTTTACACTCAGAATCTATTACTGGTCGTCAAGGTTATGCTGCTGGTTACAAACGTCCAGTTGACTTAGAATTACTTGACCCAACTGGGGTTGTTATCGAGAAATGGTTATTAGATGGGACAATGTTAACAAACGTATCATTTGGTGACTTAGGGATGGATGATGACGGTATCGCTGAGATTACTGCAACATTACGTTTTGACAGAGCAATCTTATTATTCTGATTTTTAATTAAAATAGCTTTATCAAAAGCTTGACTTGTAAGAATTCTTTTAGTATATTTGTATTAAATTATGAATATATTAAAAGAATTTTTATTTTATGGTAATATGTAAAGAATGTGAACGTGAGTTTGATAATTTGGATTCATTGAGAAGACATCGAACCCAAAAACATGGTGTTAATGCTGAACAAACATATATTGATTATATTTTAAGTGGGGTTAAACCAACATGTAAATGTGGTTGTGGTGAATCAGTTAAGTTTTTATCTATTGAAAAAGGTTTTGTTGATTACATTAGAGGACATGTTGCTAGGGTTAATAATAATTGGGGACACAATAAAGAAGTATTAAGAAAATCACATGAAACACAAAAAAAGATGCATGCATCTGGTGATTTAAAAATATGGAATAAAGGTTTAACTATTGATGATTCAAGGGTGAAAGATAATATTGATAAGGTAATGTCAAACCAAAACCGTGGTATTAATATTTCAAAAAAACTTAAAGGTGTCCCAAAATCTCAAGAACATAAATTAAAAATACAAGAAGCTTCAGAATTAAGATGGTCTAATCCAGACGAAAGAGAAAAACAATCACATAGGTTAATAGAAAGATTGATTAAAAATAATTATAAAAATAAAAAGACTAAATTAGAAGTTACATTTCAAACATTTCTAGAAATTTTAGGTTTAATTGAAAAAAAAGATTTTACATACCAAAAACAAGTGTCATCAGCTTTATTTGATTTTTATATACACAACTCTAATTTATTAATTGAGGTTGATGGTGATTTTCACCATTGTAATCCTAATAGTATCCATAAAATACCGACTTTTCCAATACAAATAAAAACAGTCGGTAATGATTATAGAAAAAATTTGATAGCTGAAGAGAAGGGATTCAAATTATTAAGATTTTGGGAAAGTGATATTAAAAATAAACCAGAAGAAATTATGAGTATTTTAAGAAAAGAATTAGGTTTATGATATTTATTATTAAATAACATAAAATTAATAAATAAAAATATGGCAAAAGCTAGAAAAGAAGGTAAACCTAAGAAAAATAGAGGTAACTTAGTTAAGCGTTTAAATATGATTGCTAAGAATCAAGAACTAATAAAAGAATACGAAAATAAATAATAAAAAACCACTTTAACGAGTGGTTTTTTAATTTTACATAGTTTCTATTTACAAAAAAACTTATTAACATATATTTATTTTTAAAGTTATAACGAAATAAATAAGTTTTTCAAATATGGATAAAAAACCAAATGTTTTTCCTCAAAGAGAACAACCTCAAAACAATTTAACTGACGCTGAAAGAATAGCTAATTTTGAACAAGAAAAAGCTATGGCGACTCACGAAATTTATGAAAACGCTAAAAGTTCTGATGAATTAAGTTATTCACATAAAAACGCAGTTGAAATGATGATGCAGCGTACCAGAGAACAAATTCAAAGAAAAAATAAACAAGGTATGGTTGTTGAACCACAACTGGCTGAAGACGCACCTAAAAAAGTAGATGCTAATCAAGATTTGATACGTAAAAGAGATGAACAGTTAAGATTAAATCAACAGCAAACTCAAAACTATCAAAAAATGTATGAACAATCATACAATAATGTAAATAATAACAATAATATGGAACAACAAAATAGAGTACCAAATACTCCACCACCAACTCCGCCATCAGTGCCGCCAGTTAATAACACATATGAGAATTATGGTCAAAACCCTAACAATATTGACCCATACATTTATGAGTTAAGTCAACCTAACTATAACGCACCATTTGACGTTATTCCTTTACCATCTAGAGGTAAGTTATATAGAAGTAAAAAAGCTAACATTAAAATAGCTTATATGACAACTGCTGATGAAAACATTTTATCATCACCAAACTTATTACAAAGTGGTCAATTCTTAGAAATTTTAATCAACAGAAAAATATTGGAACCAGAAATCAGATACAAAGATTTAACTATTGGTGATAGAAACGCTATTATGTTATGGCTTAGAGCAACAGCATATGGTGAAATGTATCCAGTAACTCTATTAGATGAATTAGATGAACCATTTGAAACTGAAATAAATTTAAATGAACTTAAAGAAATTGAGTTAACTGCTGAACCAGATGAGAATGGTGAGTTTACATTTGAATTACCAGTAACAAAAAATGTAATTAAATTCAAAGTTTTAACTTGTGGTGACGTTGACGAACTAGAAAGAATTTTAGAAAAAGAAAAAGAAAATAAAGTATTGGTAAACAATGCGTCAACTTATAAATTAGAAAGACAAATTGTTGAAATTAATGGGAATAGAGATAAAAGATATATAAAAGATTTTGCTTCATCTATGAGAATTGCTGACGCTAAAGCATTTAATGAATATGTTGAATCAATTGAAAGTGGCATTGACCTAAACATCAATGTTCAGACCCCAGGGGGAGGGTCTATCGCCACCTTTCTTCCCCTTAGTGTCACATTTTTTTGGCCTAACATCAGACTTTAAGCCTATTTTATTAGAGGAGATTTATATATGTACGCAATATTTGAAAAACGTCACTTATAATGACGTTTTATCAATGCCTACATATGAAAGAAGATTCTTTTTAAATATGTTAATAAAGGAGACCAAAGAAAAAGAAGAACGGATTGAAGAGATGAAGGAGAAGGAAACCAAATCTAAAACGACTGGAAAAGGTAGTAGAGAAACTAGAGTTTCTGGAGAAGCATTAAAAACACAAATGAAAAATGGTATGATACCATTACAATAAGTCCCCATTTTAATGGGGATTTTTTGTTTTTTGTAATATTTATATAAAAATAGCTAAAGATGGATAAAAAGATAGTCATAACCGAATCACAGTTTAATAGACTTAAAAATTTAATTAAAGAGCAATTATTGTTGGAAGATAAGTTATTCAACCAAATTTCTGCTAGATTGCGAAACGTGACAATAAAAGATGAAAATGATGCAATGGAATTTTTATCAAAATCAGAAAATAAACCAGTGTTTGATTATATTCAAAACGCTGTAAATAATTCATTAAACGCTAGAGTACCAAAACAAAAAGCTCAATACATCAAAGACCTTAAAACTAAATTAAAAGCGGTTTTTAAAATGCTACAGAAACCAGAAAATGAAGTTGACGCTAGTATGGCAAATCTTTTGAATGGTTACGCTAAATCTAAAAAAGTTAATAGTTTTGATGCTATTGTTGAAATGTTAAAAACTTCAAATACATCTGGTAACCAAGCGTCAAAAGCTAAATCAATTGATGATTTATTAGATAAACCAATGGGTCCATCTAATCAGCAAAAACAAGAACCTAATCAAACTAATGCGGTTGCTGCTGATAACGAAAATAAAGAAAGTGTTAACATTAATCAAATGATTTATGATTTCGTTGATACTTTAAATGGGTTAAAGGAAAATGATGTTTTAACTATTAAGTTACCTAGAATGGATACTATGAAATTAACGTGTATTAATAATACATCTAAATATAGTATTTTTTTCAAACTAGCTGATGACGTAGATACAGCAACAGAAAAAATTGAATTACCTAAAATACCAGAAAAATATAAATTCGATGAAAATAGCCCAGTACCAAATTTTGAAGTCCCATCAATTGAATATATTAACGATGAAGGCACGATAACTAAAAAAAGTGAATTAATCAAAGGTATATACGAATGGGATATTGATGAAGCTGGTGGTGAAGAGCAAAGTGATGAAGAACAAAACGGTGAAGAACTTACCACAGATGAAATTGAAAACGACATAGATGACCCTAATGTAAGTCTTGAAAATTTCATGGATGATATTATGAGTGATGAATCTAATGAAACTAAAAGTAATGCTTTAGATTTATATAGGTTAATAAAAAAAGATAAAGATTTTATGGAGGTCCAAGGTGGTAAAAACCCTTCATTTCTGAAATTATTATTTGCTAATTTAACTGGTAAAAAGATTGAACCTAGAAGAGGTAATATACCAGTGTTGAATAGTATTAGCAAAGTTTTTGATGATAGGATAACTAATAAGTTAGGTGAAAATTTTATTGAGAATAAAACAGTATTTTTCAAACCCTTAGAAACAATAGAATTACCTTATGTTCAAATGGAGTGGGACGCTACTGATAGAGTGCGTAAACCTATTAACAAAATATTTGAATTAAAAGCTAATTCTGAGTATACATTTAGAGACGCTGTAAAAGTTAAACAATTTTCAATTGATTCATTAAAATATGGAGAATACAGAGTATTGGAAAATGCTTATAATAAATTTAGAATCATTGTCAAAGAGAAATCAACCCAACCTCATACATTTAATTGTGATGTGTTTAAATATTATACAGATGCAGCAAATAATCAAAAGGTTTCAAAGAAAACAAATGTTTTAATTGAATTTTTAGATTCTGATGGTTATAAAATAAACAAAGTTAATACCAATTAATAATGGCTAAAAGTAGAAAACAAATAGAAGAAGAAGCTAGGATAGTTTTGCAAATGCTTGAGAAACAAGTTAATTTGCAAAATAGTGTTAATAGTAGTTATGATAAATATATTGAAGCGGTAAAGAAATATAAAGATATTCAAGCTACTTTAACCAAATCTTTAGAACTAGAAAGAAAAACTCAAGCTAAAGTTGATAAAGAAATTGCTGATAGAAAAAGAGGTATTATTAACTTAACTGATGAAGAATTAGAAAAAGAAAAAATCAAATTAGAAATTCTAAAGAAACAGAATGTTCAATTAGATTTACAGCGTGAAATGTATCATGATACATTAAAAGAAGTTAAAGCTATAAACCTTGCGTTAACTAATTCTGTTTTACCTACTTTAAAAGCCATGGAAAAAATTCCAGGACTTTTTAAAGGTGCGTATAACAGTTTAAAAGGGTTAGGGTTATTTGAAATGGATAAAGCGATGAAGCAATCAGCTTTATCAATGGGTATCCTAAGTAAAGAATCTGCTGGTTTTAGAGGTTCTATAGTTTCTGCTGCTAAACAAACAGCTATTATTGGTGTTGGTGTTAAAGAATTATCACAAATACAAGCACAATATAGTGAAGGTGTAGGTACAACAGCTTTAATGTCTGAAAAGACGTTAAAATCGTTAGGAGAGATGGCTGTGGCTACTGGGTTAGGTGTTGAAGGTACATCTCAAATGGCTATGGATATGCGTAACCAAAACATAGCAGCTGAAAGTACTGTTAAATTTGTTCAACAAACGATGAACGATTCGCATAAAATGGGTGTTGATGCAACTAAAGTAGTTAAACTAATTTCTAAGAATATAAAAATGCTAAACAAATACAATTTCAAAGATGGAGTTAAAGGTTTAGCTAAAATGGCAGAAACAATAACTAAATTAGGTGTTGATATGGAATTTGCGGCTGGTTTTGCTGATAAACTTTGGGATGTTGAAGGCGCTGTTAACATGTCAGCTCAATTACAAGTTATGGGTGGTGCGTGGGCTCAAATGGCTGACCCATTCCACTTGATGTATATGGCTCGTAATGATATGGCTGGATTGACTGAAGAGATTGGTAAGGCTGCTGAACAATCGGTTATATTCAACAAGAAAACTGGTCAATTTGATATGTCAGCAAAAGAGATGCATAGATTAAAAATCATTGCTGAACAAACTGGTATCGCTTATGATGATTTAGTTACGGCTGGTAAGAATGCTAAGAAATTCAGCATGATTAAATCACAAGTTAATTTTGATTTTGGTGGTGATAAAGACCTTAAAGAATATGTTACTAACAAATCCTTCATAGATGAAAAAGGTAACGCTAAAATAGTAATTAATGGGGAGACTAAGTTATTGAAGACTTTATCTCAACAAGATAAAAATATTTTGAAAACACAAATGTCTGAACAAGCGTCATTAAGAGCTAGAGCAGAAGAAGCTCAATCTTTTGATGATACTTTATCAAACTTGATGATGCAATTAAAAATATTTTTATTACCTTTAATAACTAAACTTAGTGACCCTAAAACTGGTCTGGTATCAAAATTACAAAAATTTTCAGATAGTTTAAATAAAAAAGGTGGTTTTGGACAAACAATTGAAAAAGTAGCCGAATGGTTTGGTAACATTGTTAATGCTTTTGGTGAATTTATGGTTGAACATCCAGTGTTGGTTGCAACAATCGCTGGTTTCACCAAATCAATACCATTATTGATTGGTGCTTTTAAATTGTTTGGTGGTCTTTTTAACGCTGCTAAATGGTTTTTAAATGGTATTGCCTTATCTAAAGGGTTCATGTTGGGAACTGGTGGAGGAATGGGTATGGGTATGGGTCGTGGTCCTATAGGTGGCGGTATGGCTAATTCAATGTTTAGAATGGGTGGCGGAGCTGCTTATGGTACACCTGGAGGTATGATTGGACCAGCTTTACCTAAACCAGGGTTTGGTGCTAATTTTAAAGCTGGTCTTGGTTCAGCTGGTGCTATTAGTGGTGGTTTATTAGCTGGTGGTATTGCTGGTTTTGGTGAATACGGTGAACAAAAAGAAAAAGGTAAAGGTGCTGGTGAGGCTATCGGTAGAGGTGTATTAAAAGGATTAGGAGCTGGTGCTGGTGCGTGGGGTGGTGCGGCTGCTGGTGCTGCGCTTGGTACTATGTTATTACCAGGTATTGGTACTATAGTTGGTGGTTTAATAGGTGGTATGGCTGGGGGTTCTATTGGTGGTACAGTAGGTGATTTAGATACTTATGGTGTTAATGACGCTATATTTACTAACCCTATAAATGATGGGTTTAGTATTAGTAAGCCTAGTAAAATGATGTCTAGAAAATTTGGTACTAATTATTCAAAAGGTAAAGGTATATTTAATAATGGTACTATAACACCGATACATAACGCTGATAAAGTAAAAGCTATAATGGCTAGCAAACCTGGAGGTGGAATTGATAGATATGAACGAGAAATGTTTAATAAATCAACAAATACGCAACAACAAGTCGTATCAACTTCAAATAGACATACATTTGACCCTATTAGCGGTAGTCTTACAGTTGAAATTCCAGGACTAAATAATAAATCGTTTACTGTTGAAGAAAAAGAACAATTATTTGAAGAAATAAGAGAAAAATTGAAAAGAAGAGTAACTGAGGACGTTACTTATACTAACAATAAAACTAAAAATGGTGGAAAATTAAAACCTATGCCAGCTAAATCTTAATTTTTTAATAAAAATACTTGACATTGTCAAAAATTTTTTGTATATTTATTTAAATAAATAATATTATATATAAATAATAATATAAATAATAAATAATTTAATTAATTAATTTACTATGAATTTTAAAAAAAATCAATCATTATTTAATTTATTTGATTCTTTATTTTCTGATAAAGAAAAATATGAATCATTTTATAATCAAATAACAAATAAATTAACACCTTCATTGGGTTCAACAAAAACTGAAAGTGGCGTTAATGAAGATGGTTCAAAGTGGTATAAAACAACTTTTACATCAAATGATGGTTCTTATACATCTTCATCATATGTTTCTTCAACTAATTTTAATGATAATTGGTATTCTACATCAACAAATAACGTTGAAACACCTTCTGAGTTACATACACTTCAAAATAAATTAGAAGAAGCTATTTCAACTCAAAACTTTGAAGATGCTGTTAAATACAGAGATTTAATTAAAAATTATGAAAAAGTTTCTGAAAAGTTAACTACTTTAAATTCTCAATTAGAAGAAGCTATTTCAACTCAAAACTTTGAAGAAGCTATTAAATTAAGAGATTCAATTAAAAAGTTGGAAACTAAATAATTTTATATAAATAATTTAATTAAAGGGTACCAATTATTGGTACCCTTTTTTCATTTATTTTTTATAATTTTTGTTTATTATAGTATTTATATAATAAAATAAAGTTACTATGCCTTTATATCCTACATATAATACAGCGTCACCAACACCTAGTAACCGTAATACGATAAACAGTATTATGGGTCAATCACTTAATATTCGTGACTGGTTATTGGTTCAAAATTTAGGGCCAAAATACCCAAGCGCTTTATCAAAAGCACCAACAACTGTTAAAATTGGTGAACCAATAACTGATTTATTCAACCCAAATTCACCAAAATTAGCTGATATAGTTACTGATGGTATTACATATAAAAATCAAGTTACATTTGCTAATACATTCAAAGCTGATTCTCAAGTGCCAAATACTGCAACACCATATGATATAGTACCTTATGTTGCTATTCAAAAATTTGTTGATTTTGGTAATGTGAATACAACTGATTATAAAAAATGGGGTACTTATCCTAATTACCCAAATTCAGTTATAGACCAATATGGAATATTTAGCAAAACATCAGTAGCCGCTTATAAGAACGATAATTTATTTAATAATCTTTATTATGACGCTGATAAACAAATTGATTCAGCTCAAAAATATTCTGAACAACCAAAACCATTTGAAAATAAAGACACTAAAAAAGGTTATATTGACGCTAATGGTAATTTAATATTTAATAATCAAGGTAATCCGTCATCAAATCAAACTGCTGATTTAATTGGTAGTTTAGTTACTGGACAAGGAGTTGGAATTTCTCAAAATGGTTTAGTTAGTAATTATGACGTTAGGTCTTCTTTAGCTGGTAGAGTGTTAGGTGCTACTGGTAATTTACAAGACACTAAATTAGGTCAAATAGGTGGTCAGCAATTATTATTAGCGTTAACAAATAATGCAGCGTTTAACGTTCAAGAATCTGTTTTAGGTGGGTTAAATCTAAAAGAAAACGTATATAGTTTATTAAAAGGACAAGGACTTGCTGGTTTTAGACCAAGTTATAAAATAACAATACCAGAAGGTGGATTTACTCGTACCTTAGACGCAGCAGCGACAATATTAGGGTTTTCTTTACCTAGAAGTTATATGAATCCAGCTGGCTCTATTTTTCAATCTGAGACTGGTGAAATTGATAATATAACTAGAGCTAACGAATTATTAAAAACGACTGGTAAAGGTCAGTTATTTGCGTTATTAGAAAACGTAAAAGCTAGTAGGAATGGTACTTCTATTTATGATGACCCATTAGCAGAAATAAATCAGTTTAGAACTGGTTATGTACCAGCTTATTTGATAGATAATGAAGATACTGAAACATTAACTGATACTGAAATATATGCATATTCACAAAATGGGATAATAGTTGATTTATTATGTACAGATGATGGTAGCGGTAAAGGTAATAAATACGCAATACCTACATTAAATTATAACAAAAAATTAATTGAAAAAGATTTTCAAGATTTTGTCACAAAAGGTATTGATAATTATGAACAAACAGATGGTACATTAACTAATACTGTTAAACATTCATGGGTTACAAATGAAGGTGGATTAGTCAATTCTAAATATGATATATATCATGTAAATAACGCTTACGAAGCCAAGCCTTTTTCTGATAAGAAGAAAAATATATTAACAAAAACACAGCGTTTATTTGATTCTAATGGTATGAAAACATTAGTATCTAGAGAAGGTGATTTAACGGTCACATCAAACCAAACACAGACAGCTAATGGTGGTGGTATTTCAAAAGGTAGTGCTGTGTTGTCATCTTTTATGTATAATAGCAATGGTAGATATAATGCAGTTAAAGATATTGAACCAGAAGACGTTTATTGTCGTGCATGGACAACATATAACAGATATGTAACTGGGTTTGACCAAATAAGAGCAAATGAATTATTTACTAGTGACGGAATAAATGCAGTTCCATTTAGATACAATACAGAAAATTCAGTTTTAGAAGCTAATGGTCACGTTAAAGTAGTACCTTACATAACAGATAATATAAGTACTTATAAAACTGATGTTAAAAAATTTATGTTTTCAATTGAAAACTTAGCGTGGCATGATGAAAGAGAAAATTTACCAAAAAGTGAACAAGGTCCAGGCGACCTTATAACTGGTAAACGAGGTAGAATCATGTGGTTTCCTCCTTATGATATTAATTTTAGTGAAAGTTCATCTGTTGAATGGGAATCTAATAAATTTATAGGTAGAGGTGAACCAGTATATACTTATAATAATACCGAAAGAAGCGGTCAATTATCATTTAAGGTAGTTGTTGACCATTCATCATACATGAACACTTTTAGAGGCGAGGACGGTCCAGATGATAATTATATTGCGTCATTTATGGCTGGTTGTATCGACCCAAGTAGTGTTTGGACTGATAAATTTACTTTAACTGAGAATGTATCAACAGTAACAAAAGAACATAGAACAAAAATACCAAAACCACGAGCTGAAAAAGAAGAAGAACCAACAAAAATGCAAGTTTTCTTCCCAAATGATAACGCAAATCTTGATGGTAAATTTGCTGATTATGAAAATGGAGAATGTGAAGGAGTGCCAATTGATTATACTGTAAACCCAAAAGGTGAAGGTTGTGGTATACCATCATATAGAGGTAAATATACATCTCGTTCATATTGGTCAGATAGTAATGATTTTGGATTAAATAATGGAGGTCCAGACGCTATTGAAGCAAAACTTATGGATAAAACGTTTAAAGGTTTTCTTAGTGAAGATGCTGGAACAACATATTTCCAAGCGTTAACTGAACATTTAAAACAAAAATGTAAACATTGTAACGTAAAAATAATAGGTTATGCTAGTGACCAAGGTAATGATACACCAAACGCTAAATTAGCTAAAGATAGAGCAACATACATAAAAAATATATTAGTTGAAAAAGTTGGTAACAATTTAGGATTAACTGACGCTGAATTAAATAAAAAATTTGTAGCGTTATTAAGTAAGAGTAAAGAATTACAAGCACCAACAACAATTATAAAATCTTACATTTACAATGGTGTTAAAAAATTTGTTAATGTAAAAGTATCAGCTAATGAATGTCATATTTGCCCTAGATTAGAAAAAGGAGAGCCAGGTGGTATTTCAAAAGCTGAGAGACGTGTTGCATGCCCAGTTGATACTATAGGTTGTAAAAAAGATAGATTTGTTGATATAATATTTGAATTCGACCAAGCAGCTGCTGATGCTGAAATCCCAGATATTCCAGATAAAGTAGAATATCAAGATACAAGAATTACACGAAAAATCAGAAATAAATTTTACAACGAAAACATGTTTTTTGAATATCTAGAAAAAAAAGACAATTTTGTTTTTGATAAAATAAGACAAAAAATTAGACATTTTCACCCTTCATTTCATTCAACAACACCAGAAGGATTAAATCAAAGATTAACATTTTTATTACAATGTACAAGACAAGGTCCTACGTTGGAAAGCTTAGGTGCGGATAACTTAGCGTTTGGTAGACCTCCAGTTTGTATATTAAGAATAGGTGATTTCTATCATACTAAAATTGTAATAGATAATATTTCTTTTGATTATGAACCATTGGTTTGGGATTTAAACCCAGAAGGTATAGGTGTGCAACCAATGATTGCTAACGTAAATATGTCGTTTAAATTTATTGGTGGTGAATCATTATATGGTCCAATAAATAGATTGCAAAACGCTGTATCATTTAACTTCTTTGCTAATACTCATGTATATGATGGAAGAGCAGACGTTATAAAAAATGAAGGTGGTGAATTTAGTTTAGAAATGGGTAAAACTAATGGTTATGGTGATTCAGTAGTTGAAGAAGAAAAAGTTGAAGATATTGGTGGTTTATACCAGAAAGACCAGTTTGGTAACGCTATCCCATTAATTCAACCTAACGCTTTCGATGACGAATGGGAAAGTCCAGAAGAGTTAGATACTACTCAAAGTGATATTGATAAATTAAGTAATATTACTTTGAAAATGACTGGTAAATCAATAGGTTGTGTAAATACTGATACAAAAGAGTATGGTTCAAAAAGATTTGAAGGTAATTTAGATTTAACTATTGAAGTTTCATCAGAGTTATCAAAACCATATACAGCTAGAATAATTATGTATTCAGCTAAAAATATACCTTTTACTGTTGGTGATGTTATAAATATTGGTGTGGATGGAGTGTCAGCTAGTTTAAGTATTGATATGCCTTTTGATGATTTCTTCTATAATGATAATAAAGAACATTCTTATCGTTACGAATTAAAAATTGATGATATGGATGATTTTAAAACTCCTGGTGTTGTTAAAATTAAATTTAAAAACAAAGTATTAGGAATATGTACAAATGATTAATTATGGCTAGATACGTGGATAGATATTTACCGTTTAGAGAAAATGGTAAAATTAAAACTTTACCTGGTATAAAATTACCAGAAGCAAGTACAGATTTGAGTTATGTTTACAAACAAGGTACAACAAGACTTGACAAATTGAGTAATATGTTTTATAATAATGCTTGGAGCGGTTGGTTAATTTTATTAGCAAATCCACAATTTGGTGGATTGGAGTTTAACATTCCAGACATGACGCTAATAAAAGTACCGTATCCATATGATGACGCTATGAAAAGATATAGTGACGAAATAAATAAATATAGAATGTTATACGGAATATAATGAATCAAAAAAAGAATGGAATAGGTTGTGCTGCTGGTAGAGTAAATATTGTTGACCCTAATGATTTTTATGGGTTTGATTCAAGCGACAACATACCAGTTGCGTTAGAAGATTTAAGCATATCAGTAAAATTAACATCATCTAAAAAAGGTAGAACAGTTTTAACTAAAGAAGGTGATAAATCTAAAGCATCAGCAAACACTTCTGGAACAATAGCTGTTAATTTTATTGAAGGTAGTGTCATTGGTAATGATGGTAAAAAACATTTAACAACAAAATATACAGATTTAGTATCAATAGAAACAGATGCTGAAAATGATGAAACGTTAGGTATAACTAGTATTGATATTGAATTCAATTCATCTTATGCGCCATTAATTACAATAAATTTTATTGACGTTAGAGGTAGTTCAATATTTCAGAATGAATACAGAATTAAAAATTCAGAAAGTAAATACACTACTTTCTTTCAATTACCTTATCCATTATTTGAATTAGAAATTAAAGGGTTTTATGGTCTTCCAGTGAAGTATTGTCTTCACATGTATAAATTTAATTCAAAATTTAACTCAAAAACTGGTAATTTTGAAATCACAGCAAACTTTGTTGGATATACTTATGCTATGTTATCTGATATGTTAATAGGGTATTTAAAAGCTGTTGGTGAAACAGAACAAGGTATAAGAAGGTATGAAATTTATAATGAAGGTAGAGCAACAAAAGTACTTACATTAGGCGAATTATCAAGACAAATAGGTAAAATAAATCCAGACCTAGAAAACGTAAATGAAGAAGAAGGTGGTGATTATCAAGCAGCAAATGAGTCAATTGGTATTTTAGATGACATTTATGGTGAAATTGATTCTTTAGGTAGTAATATTGATAAAGACGCTAGTACCAAAACTGTATTTGATTTTATAGTTCTTAAAAAAGATGATATTAATAAAGACTTCGTTAAAAATAAAATTGAAGAAGAATATCAAAAAAAAGTTTTTAATAAGGATGATGAAGAATGTTTAGTTTTACAATACAATGAAAAATCACCTAGTAATGTTATAGTAACAGCTAATTGGGTTTTTAAATACGACACAACTGGAAAAGGTAATAGGTTGTATAAAAATTTATCGTTAAAAAAACTTGAAAACGCTACTGATACAGAATTAAAAAGTTATTTTGGTAATTACACTACGAATGACCAAACTTTAAACGATTTAAAAGATTGTTTAAGTAAATATCATACATCTTTAAGCGATACAGAAGCTTTTGATGTTATAGATATGCGTTTATTAAAAGAAATACTTAAAAATAAAAAAGATAAAGCGATAAAAAGAAAAAATGATGAAAAATCTGCATTAGCAGATTCGTATAAAGATAAAGTTAAAAGTAGATTAGGTTTCGACCCAACATCTAGAACAATAATTGAATGCTTTACAGCTGCAATCGAAGTTTTATGTGAATGTATATTTGAAGTAGCGACAGCTACAGCAAATCACACACAAAGAACAACTGAATTAAAAAAAGCGTTTAAACTTGAAGGTGGTTCTTCTAAGAATAGTGATATTAAAGGTAAAAAATTAGAAAGCAACGATTATCTACCATGGCCAGCTTATCAAGAATATGATGTTGACAAAAAAGCTTATGTTGAGAAATATTTAGGGTCTTCTAGTTTAATTGATAACGCATATGAAAATATAGATGAAGTTAAATTTATTGATGATTTACATGCTGCGTTTAAAAAAGCACAACAAAAAGATGAAGCAGCAGCAGCTGCTTTGGATAATAGCGAAATAACTTCGTGGTTTGCTGTTAACCCAATGGATTTAAAAGAGTATTCAGAAAATAAACCTTATACTAGATTTAAACCACAAACAGCTGATGATGTTTGTGCTGTTTTACTTATTAGAGCAATGACTCTTTTAGGGTATACAAATGACTATAGAACATTAAGTGAAGAAGAAATAAAAGCTTTTGCAAAAATTGAAGCACAAGCTATTCTTAGAGATATTGAAGATACTGAAGATAAAAAAATAAAAAGAGGGTTAACACAAAAAACCACTACTGAAATAATATCAACACAAGCAGCGGTTAACGGAAAAAGACCAGACGCAAACAGACCAGTATTAACAAATGATGGTACAAATTATCTATACACGTATCTTTATAAAGATACTCTTTTAAGAGTTTTACCAGTTAACAAAGGATTTATTGAAGAAGGTTGGGGTAACCCTAATAATACAAGTGTTGATATTAAAAAAGTTTTAAAAGAAGAAAAAGCTGATGAAGGATTTGTTTTCTTAACCAACTATAGCAGTAGTAGTAATGTAGAACCTTTAAAAACTAACCCAAGATACAAAGCTGATGATGGTGGTGTTTATCTAAAAATAATTAATCCAGACGATATAAGCGCTGGTCAATTACCTTCAGAAATTTCTGGTGATAATACAATTATTTTAGAAGGATTAAAGAAAGAAGAAATATCAAATTCTACAGATGCACAAGCAGCTGGTTTTAATTCACTAGGTAGTCAATTTGGTATTCAAGAATTTGTTAATCTTAATTATAATTCAAATGACGTACCAACTGAAGATTCTTTTAAATATGTTTTTTATAGAAATTCTTATAATAGACCATATAACATAAAAGGATTATCATTAACAAAAACTAAAACATATGAACAAAGAACTGGTAAAAAGGGTTCTACATCATCAAGTCTTAGTTATCTAACTGGCACAAATACAAATAACGCAATAGACACCATTCTTTTTAGTCAACCAAATAGCACAAATCAAGATAGTACAAATAATGACTTATACGGTAAAGTAGGGTTAAATAGATTATTTTTAACTAGTGCTAGTAATGATATAACATATCCTTATATTTTTTTAGATGATAATTTTCCATCCTCATTATTTGGTAGTCATTTTTATTATAAGTTAAAATTCTCAGTAGTTGAAAATAGTAAAGGTAAAACATTTGAAGCTAGTAGACCAGCTAGAGCTATGGCGTTTTTACATACATTACCTTTTAATATTGATATTAATGGAAAACCAGACCCTTTTGGTAAACCAGAAATTTTAAATACTTTTAGATATAAAGGTGGTATAATACATGCACCTAAATTATGGTGTGCTTATGTAGGTAGTGTTTTATGGAGAAACGACAAAAGAGACCCAATAATTGAAAATGGTTTAATAGTTGGCGGTGGTAGTGGGAAAAAAGACCCTATTTATTGGGATGGAAAAGGTAATCTTGGTGGTGTTTTAGAAGATGAATACTTTCCTTTTAATTTTAGTGTAGAAAATTATGATATAGAAAAAAATGATATAATAAATAGATTACCAATACAAGTTATTGATGAATTTATAAGAATATTTTTTGAATTTACTAATGGTGATGGTCCTACTGAATGGTTAGGGTTAAGAAAAGAATTAGAAATATTTGACACTAGAAATAAAACTCCTCAAAATTTTATCACATTTACCGAAAAAATGGGTGAAGTTGGTAAAACTTATAATGATATGTTTAATTATAGTGGTGTTAATACGGACATCATTAAAAAAAATTATTATATTGTTTGTAATATTGGAAGTAAAGATGATTTATGGTTAGCTTTAAAAGATTCTTGTGACGCAACTGATAATCTAATAAAAGCAATGAGGGAAGAACTCATTATTTTAAATAATAATTATAAAATATGGTCTGATGCTGCAACAACAACTGAACGTTCATTGATTAGAGTTAAAATGACAACGTTAGAAACATATTTAAACGAAGTTACTAGTGTTTTTAAAGAAAATGAAGATAGTCTTAATAAAGCAAAAGAAGATAAACGATTAGACAACACAATATTTGGAACTAGCAATAAAGACGAAATAAAATTAGGGTTATATAGAACATGTAAAAATATTTATGATAAATGGTTAGCTGGTGCAAAAAATATTGATAGCTTAATGTTCCAATGTGGTAATGGTACTAGAAGTGATGTTGATGGTAATTTAGGTAAAAAATATGGTAACAATAGGCCTAGACTTATAGATAGTTTTAGATTCGTTAGTAGAGCATTTAGTGATATTGGTGATTTATTATATATTGACCCAACACCAATACAAGATTGGATAGGTAACAATACAAACATGAGTTCATACGAAGCTATTACATCTATATTAGCATCAAATAACTTTGAGTTTATTGCTTTACCTAATTTTATTAATTTTAATAATAAGGAAAATATAGAATCGATATTTAAACCATTTGACTATTTTGCCGATTCAAGTGTATCTGGTTCATGCGGTCCTTCATTTGTATGTGTATACACTGGACAGCGTTCACAACATTTAGATTATTATGATAATGAATATGAAGATGATGGTTTTGATTTAAGATGTGATAGAAATGGTAACGTTGACCCTACAGTTCCAGAAGATTTTACGTCTGAAGATAATGCTGAATATGAAGAAAAAGTTGGCTCTTTTGTAGTTAGGTATAGTCAGCAAAATCAAAACATTTTTAAAGATATTACTTTAGACCAAAGTGAATTTACCGAAACTGATGAAACATTACAAATACAAGATGATATAGCTCAAAAAGGTTATGAAAACAGTAAAACTTATATGGGTCAAAACATATATAACGTTTATGCTGTTAGAAGTTATACTGCTGAAATTGAAATGATGGGTAACGCTATGATTCAACCTATGATGTATTTTCAATTAGACAATATACCTATGTTTCATGGCGCTTATATGATAACATCAGTTAGCCATTCTTTAGTGCCTAACTCAATGAAAACTAAATTCAAAGGCGTTAGGATTAAATATACAAAAACACCTTTAGTTACCGCTAAAGAAGTTTATGAAAACATGATTGAAAATTCTGATATGTCTAATTCAGATAGTTCAAGCAACAATAATGGTAGTGGCGGTAGTGGCGGTAGCGGTGGTAAAGCGGCTAGTGGTACTTACGAACCAATTGTAGCGACATTAATTGAAAATGGTGTTTCTAATGGTTACATAGATGAAGGTAAAAAATATGGTTCAGTGACAACTAAAAAAGTAACTGGTGGTTCTAAAAAATACTTTAATATTACTGCACCTAAACAATATTTAATTGCTGAAGCTGCTGTTGCTTTTGATAAAATGTTTGATGATTTTGGTGATTGGATGTTAGCAAACGGATTTAAGAAAAACGCTCAAGGTAAATTTGGACATATTTCATCTTTATACAGAAGTTATGCTACACAAGCAAGTATGAAAAGTAAAATAAAAGCAAAAGCTGGAAAATCATATCATGGTTGGGGATTAGCTGTTGACTGGTTCTGGAATAATAAACAAGGTGAAATTGCAGCACCTTTTAATAATGCTGGTACACCAAAAAAATATTTTGGATTTGATATTAACCCAGCAATGAAATGGTTATATGATAATTCTTATAAATATGGTATAATAAATCCAGGTTGGGCTAAAGATGGTGTTGGGTATGATGAAGCATGGCACTGGGAGTATCATGGTACTTCAGCAATTTGTTTAGTTAAAGCAAACCCTAATGTAGTTGGTGGATATAAGATTCCAGTGTCTGATAGTGATACTTATTATTCTTTTGTTAAAAACCCTAAGAAAAGTGATGGTAGTGAAAATGTATTCTCTAAAACTAGTTGTAAAGGTGTTTATGTTAAAGCTGATGGAACTGATAATGAAGATGGACCAAAAGGCGCTGTTGAAACAACAGAAAACGAAACTCTTAACTTCTTCAAAAAATTATTGAAAAAATTAGACGCTCCAGAAACAGAGGGTAATTTAATTTGGCTTAAAGCATGGAGACAAGCTGAAGGTGGTAAAGCAACATGGAACCCTCTTAATTCAATACAACCTATGAATAATGCTACAAACTATAATGATAATGGTGTTAAAAATTATAAAACAGAAGCTGATGGTTTAGATGCAACATATAAAACGATTACCAATGGTTCTTATCCAAATATTGTTAAAGAACTTAAAAATGGTATTCAAAATAAACAAGCAGCTCTAGATTTAGCTATTAAGTTACAGAAAAAAGGTAATGATTTATGTATATGGGTTAGAGGTCCTAAAGGCTGTGAAAAAAAAGGTGGTATACCTAAAAGTCAGTATGTTGCAAATATACTATCATACGCTAAAGTATCTGGTAGTAATATATGGAAACCAAAAACTGGCTCTAAGAGTAATGAAAATTCAAAACCAAAAAAACTATCTAACAATTCAGATAAAAAAGGTTTAATTATTTATGGTGGTATCGCGCCATATGGTGCTTCATGGATAAAAGAACAATGGATAGCTGCTGGATTAGGAACTAATATTGTTAATTATAAAATAATATTTGAAGAATATAATGGTAGAACTGTTGAGAAAATAAAAGCGGCAAATCCAGATTATAAATTTGTTGGGGTGTTTGGTTTCTCTGGTGGTGGACCTAAAATATGGCCATACGCTACAACCGATGAATTTAAATTTGTTGGATTAATTGACCCATCAACTAGCGCTAATGATTTAACAAATTATGCTTCTAATAGTTGGGGTGATAATGTTAGAATTATGTTAAACCCTAGCGTGTGGACTGGACAATATAAAGCAATTGGTGATAGATTAGCTAAAATAAAAGCTGGTAAAACTGATAAAAATTCTGACATTTATCAAAATAGGGATTACATATACCCAGTTAATGATAAACATATTGATATACCGTTAAAATTCTTTAATAAATTTAACGATATTATAGATAATTTGTAATTAATTAAATAAATTTGTAATTTTGATGTATGAAGATTGCAAATATAGTTACAAAAAATAAGATAGACATATCTGAACAATTTAATATAGTAGAATCCATGGATAATATTATCCATGGATTACCTACATTGATTGTAGGTTTTGATATCGTAAATAATTTATATCCAGATTTTGATATTTTAGATATTAAAGTTGAAGACAACATATATTGGACCTTTAAGAAAAATGAGAAAAGGGATAAATATGAAGAAGATTTAAATTGGTTTGTTCAAAAAGTTTATGACGATTTAGTTAAAAACAGTTCTTATATATTTGTTGATGTTATACAATATAGTAAATTAACGTTAACAAAAATAATTAAAAAAATAATTTCTTTTGATAAAATAGTAACATATCATACATCCGATATGTTGTATATTAATGGCGATAATTTCATATTTGGCATTGATTTAAAACTAATGAAATATGTTGGTTTTGATGAAAATAAAATAATTAATAAAATTAAAAAAATAAGTATTGTTTTTTTGAGTGATAACGAAATAATTATAGAATATAAAAAGTATGTTGAAGACCTAGGATTGCCTAATAAATACATACCATACCTATACTCTATAACACATGACGAAAAAGATATTACTAGCAGCATTCATATTCCCAGAGAGAGTTGAATGGTTTTTAAGCTATTTGAAAAATAAATTTAACATTGACAAAAAGTTTGTTTTTTGTTTTAAAAACTTAGATGATGAGTCTAAAGTTATCATAACATTTAAATTGACGTTGATTGATGATAAACCATTAGACTTAAAAAATCTATTCCCTAGTGCGTTACCAATCCATAAAAAAGGTAGTACTATCTATACAATAAATGCATTAAATAAATTAATCGAAGAAACTAACCCTAATTCAATAGGCAACATTGATTATAAATCAATTAAAATTAATTGGGATGATTATAAAGATAAATTTATATTAACAAACAATAATAAATTAACCTTTTTAAACATAACACGTATTTTTTAGTTTTATTTGATATTTATAATATATGATAACAATTAATTAACTAATTGTATATGGAAACAAACAATAAACAAAACGATAAAGAAAAAAATTTAAATTCATCATTAGATGCTTATTTAAATCAAGGGAACGACCCAAATATGGATTGTAGTTCTGGTGTATGTGTAATTAAAGGTGATAAAAGTTTAGTTGAACGTATCAACAAGAAAATAATAACAGAAGACGGTAGACAATTATTATTCTAATAATATGAAAAAAAGTAAAAAAATTAACCCAGAATTATTAAAAGAAGAACTTAAAAAATTTAGATTGTTATCTGAATATTCTTTTTATATGGGTGAAGACATTCAAGGTTACGATAAAGACGAAAAAGATATTATTTTAGGTGATGAAGCTATTGTGGATGAAGCTGAAGAAGAAGATGTTGAAACTGATTTACCAGTTGATGCATCTGAAGTACCTTCTGAAGACCCAGAAGCAGCACCAGTTGATGATACAGAAGTACCTCCAGTTGATGACGCTCCACCAGCTGAAGAACCAATAATGGATGAACCAGCACCAGCTGAAGAACCAATAATGGATGAACCAGTAATGGATGAACCAGCACCATCAAGCGATGAAGTTGAAGTTGACGTTACATCAATTGTTAAAGGAACTGAAGAAGCTAAAGCGGCAGCAGAAGCAGCTAACTCTAATGCTGAAACGTTATTAAAGAAATTGGATGATTTAGAATCTAGAATTTCAAACATGGATGCTTTGGGTAGTAAAATAAGTGAATTAGAATTAGAATTCAAAAAAAGAAACCCAACTCCAGTTGAAAAACAAAGTTTAATTTCTTTAAAAGGTTACCCTTTCAATATTCCAATTAGTAAGTATTGGGATGACAAAGAAGAAACAGATGAAAAAGAAAAAGAATATGTATTAACTCAAAAAGACGTTGATGAATTTAGCGATGAAGAAATCAAGAATAGTTTTGATGAGTATGAAGAAGAAGATATTTAAATAGAAATCCTCTTAATTGAGGATTTTTTATTTTTATAAAAAAAAATTTGCATTTAGTGAATTAATGTAGTATATTAGGAACAATAAAATTTATGTTTAAGTACTTGACTTTTTCAGATTTTAGAGTATATTTAATTTAAATTTTAGAAGTATAATAAATAAGTAATAATAAAAAAAAAAGAGTAAAAATGAGTAATCAAAAAGACACGCTATCAGAAATGTTAGCACAGTACGAAAAGAACAATGCGCCTAAGTTCGAAAAAAAGGCTGAAAAGGTTTACGACCTTAAAAATTATTTCAACACTTACATCAAAGAAGGTGTAAAAAGTGCAGTTAAAGAAATCAGAATTTTACCGACACAAGATGGTTCTTCACCATTCGTAGAAGTTCATGGTCACAAAGTATTAGTTGACGGTGAGTACAAAACTTTTGCATGTTTAAAACATGAAAAGAATGAGCCATGTCCATTTTGTGAGGCTTACGATGCGTTAAGAGCAACTGGTAAAGAATCTGACAAAGAATTAGCTAAAAAGTACAAAGCACGTCAAATGTATGTTGTTAAAGTAATTGACAGAGAACATGAAGACGAAGGAGTTAAGTTCTGGAGATTTAATCATGATTATCGTAAAGAGGGTGTTTATGATAAAATTCATGGAGTTTTAACAGCGTTAAAAACAAACCGTAATTTTACAGACCCAGAATCTGGTAGAGATTTAGCTATTACTATTAATAGAAACCAAAATAATGTACCAGTAGTTTCTGCAATTGTTGCACTAGATTCAACACCATTACATACTGACAATGAATTGAAAGAAGAATGGTTATCTGATGCAAGAACTTGGGAAGACGTTTATTCAGTTAAATCTTACGAGTATTTAGAAATCATTGTAAAAGGTGGAATTCCAGTATGGGATAAAGATGAGAAAAAATTTGTTGACAAAGAAGCTTTGAAAAACAATACAACATCTGAAAACGCAAAAATGGAAGAAGAATTAACAATGGGAGTTGAAAATGTAAAAGCTAGTATCCAAACTGCTTCTACAACTAAAACTGAACCAGTTGCTAGTGAAACCACTTCAACATCTGACGAAGATGATGATTATGATTTACCTTTCTAAAAACTAAACAAAAAGGACTGAGAAATTGGTCCTTTTTTGTTCTAAAATAACACAAGTTTTAATAACAAAAAGAATGGCTAAAAAACCAGAAAAAAAAGGTATAGAAAAGAAACCTTTTAACTTAAATGATTTTAAAAAAAATAATCAGATGGATACCGCTGTTAAGATGAAAGAATTAACATGGATTCCATTATCTGATGCATTCTTTGAAGCTTTGAAAATACCTGGTATTCCTAGAGGGTATTTTACAAGTTTTAGAGGATATTCAAACACTGGTAAATCTACAGCGATTTATGAAGCTGTGGCTGGCGCTCAAAAAATTGGTGATTTACCAATTATTATTGATACAGAAACAAACTGGGATTGGGAGCATGCTAAAAATATTGGAGTACAATTTGAAGAAGTTGTTGATGAAGAAACTGGTGAAATAATTGACTATGTAGGTGATTTCCTTTTCTTCCAATCAGAAGATTTAGTAGAAAGATATTCATGTTTAGATTACTCTAACGGTAAAATGGGTACTAAAGCATTAAGAGATGAACCAGTAATTGAAGATATCGCTAGATTAATGACTGAATTATTGGATGCACAACAAGCTGATGAATTACCTAGAGATTTAGTATTTTTATGGGATTCAGTTGGTTCTATTAACGGTTTCAAATCAGTAATGTCTAAATCATCTAACAACCAATGGAACGCTGGTTCAATGGAAGCTGCTTTCAAATCATTGGTTAACCATAGAATACCAGCATCTAGACGTGAAGGTAAAAAATACACAAACACATTTGCTGTAGTGCAAAAAATATGGTTAGATAACGAAAACAAAGTTATTAAACATAAAGGTGGTGAAGCGTTTTTCTATTCACCAAGAATCATTATCCATTATGGTGGTATATTATCACACAGCACAACTAAATTAAAAGCGACAGCTGGTGGTGAAACTTATCAATTTGGTATTGAAACTAAAGTACGTTGTGAGAAAAATCAAGTTAATGGTGTTGAAGAACATGGTGTTTTAGCGTCTACACCACATGGATATTGGAATCCAGATAAGATTGAAGCTTACAAAAAAGAACATAAAGATTATATATTATCTAAGTTAAACACACCACTTAGTGAGTTCATTATTGAAAAAGAAGAAAATACTGGGTTTAATGAAGATGATATGCATGAGTAAACTTATGTAAATAGAATAGATAGAATAGTGTTTAACTTTTAAAAAATTATGCTGTGAATAAAAGACCTCCAAGAAATGGTGAAACAGTTAAAAAAATAAAAAATACATTATTGGTAGATGGCAACGCCCTTTTTAAAAGGGCTTTTGCTGGTGCCAAAGATGAATACAACGACAAAGGAGAATTTGTCGGTGGTTTATACCAATTTATCACGCTAGTTAGAAAAATGCTAGTGGAAGATTTATACCATCAAGTCTATATATTTTGGGATGGTAAATTAAGCGGTTTAGAGAGGTTTAAAATATACAACCCATACAAGAGTAACCGCAACAAAGATTTCGTTAATCTAACAGAAACTATTGACGAAGAACAAGCAATTCAATTAGGGAAAATTTGGACTTACTTAAATGAATTTTATGTAAGACAATTTAACTATGACTATATTGAAGGTGATGACCTAATAGCATATTATTGCCTTAATAAAGACCAAAATGAGAAAATAACTATTTGTACCAATGATACAGATATGGCTCAACTAATTAACGAAGATGTAAAAATTTATTTCCTACATATTAAAGAATATGTTGATATTAATAACTTTTCTTCATACTTTAGTTATCATGTCGGAAATGCTGCGTTAATTAAAACAATGATTGGCGACACTTCAGATGTGATAAAAGGGATAAAAGGGTTAGGGTTAAAAACATTACTAGAACATTTCCCACAATTGAAAGAAAGAGTATTAACTTTAAATGAAATAATAGATGAGGCAAAAAGAATCCAAGAAGAAAGACTAGAACAAAAAAAGAAACCTTTAGCGGTTTTACACAACATCATTAATGGGATTACTGATGGTGTACAAGGTGATAAGATTTATGAAATAAACTATAAACTAGTAAATCTAAAATCCCCAATGATTTCAGAAAATGCAATAATTGAATTAGAGTTGTTAAAAAATGGTACGTTAGAAGGTACTGATAGAGACATTAAAAAAATAGCACAATACATGCATGAAGATGGAATCGATAAAATTTTAGGTGAAGTAAGAAATGAAGATTACTTAGTACCTTTTAAAAAACTAATAGAAAGAGAAAGAAAATTAATTTAAAAATAGAATATATGAGCGCAGAAAAAGAAAACAGCCCAAAAAAGTTCGAAGAACAAAGATTTGAATTTGTATTGTACATTAACAACAATATCATTTGTCAAAGATATTTCAACATTCGTGATTACAATGAAGAAATTTTAAAGTCGTTTGAGTTAAAAGAGTTAGTAGACAGAATTACTGGTCTTAGTAATGGTGATTTTGGTGGTTTAGGTATCATACCTAAGTATCTTCAAAAGAAATCTATGGAATACTTATGGGGTAACTATAACCCATACATGGTGCAAACTGAAGAATCAGCAAAACCGACAAGTGATAAAATAGATAATTTCCAATTTGAAATTAAAGTTGATAAAAAAACTGTTATTAAAAGTGAGTTTAGTGGAAACTTATTTCCACCAAAAGTAAGGTATTCAGTTGATGTTAGAGAGATTATTCCATCTATCATGAATGAGATTAGAAATTACTTTAGTCAAAAAACATATACGATGGTTGGCGCTTAGTCCAACCATCATATATTTATTATAACAAGTTTTAAAAAAATAAATTAATGGCAAAAATAGATAAAAATAGTTTAGCGTATTTGGGTTATGATTACCAATTAAGATTCATAGCACAAATGATAACAGATAGAAGATTTGCAAACAATATTTTAGATATAGTAGACCCAAATTATTTTGAAGATGCATATTTACGTATCGTAGTTGCCACATTAAAAGAAGCTAAAACTAAAGATGACGTTATTCCAGATTTTAGTAGTTTACAAATTAGACTATTAGAAGACGTTGATAACGAGCAACAAAGAAAGTATTTAATTTCACAACTTAGAAAGATTCAAGAAGCTGATTTAAACGATAGCTATAAGATTAAAGATATAGCTATGAAGTTTTGTAAACAGCAAGAAATGAAAAAGTCTATTGCTGAAATTAATAAAATCATAAGTAAAGGTAACATCGAAGATTATGACCAATGTGAAGCTATATTAAGAAAAGCGTTAGAGCATGGTGATAACAAAGACGATGGTATGAACGTTTTTGATAGTATTGACACAGTTTTAGAAGAAGATTTTAGAAAACCAATCCCAACTGGAATCAAAGGGTTAGATGAAATTATGGATGGTGGTTTAGCTAAAACAGAATTAGCTGTAATATTAGCGCCTTTTGGTGTTGGTAAGACAACTATGATTACAAAAATTGCAAATACAGCCATGAATCAAGGGCTGAAAGTTTTACAAATTTTCTTTGAAGATAACCCAAAAGTTATCCAAAGAAAGCATTTATCGTGTTGGTCTGGTTATGACTTAAACTCATTAGCGTTTCACAAAAACGACCTTATGACTATGGTTGATGAAATGATGAATGGTAAAGGTCAATTGAAACTTAAAAAGTTTTCAAGCGATGGTACTACAATCCCAGTCATTAGACAATATGTTAGAAAGTTAATAGCACAAGGTTGGTACCCAGACATGATTTTATTAGATTATATAGACTGTGTCGAACCATCTAGAAAATTTGATGATGTCAATGTTGGTGAAGGTAGCGTTATGCGACAATTTGAAGCTTTATTAGCTGAATTAGACATCGCTGGTTGGACAGCAATCCAAGGTAACAGAAGTTCAATCAAGGCTGATGTTGTTGAGGCTGACCAAATGGGTGGTTCTATCAAAAAAGCGCAGATTGCTCACTTCGTAGTTTCAATTGCAAAAACATTAGACCAAAAGAACGACCATACAGCGACTATGGCTATTTTGAAATCTAGATTTGGTAAGTCTGGTATTATCTTTGAAAATATTAGATTTGACAACAGTAAGATTCAAATAGATATGGGTCAAAGTAGCGGCCCTAAAACTCAAACAGAACATAAAAGCGATAAAGCTTCTAATGAAACTAAAAGAGTTGCTGCTGTGTTTGATGCTAGTAAAACTAGAGACAATGTGTTAAATGCGTTAAATGTTCCAAAAGATGAATAATAACATTAAAATTTAATTGAATAATGTATTTAAAAGACAAAACATTAAAGAAAAGGTATTCAATCTTCCCAGTAATTCATAATGATTTATGGGAAGATTATAAAAAAGCTGAGGCACAAACATGGGTTGCTGAAGAACCAGATTTATCAAAAGATAAATTTGATGAATTGAAAGAGGAGGAAAAAATTTATTTGAAAAACATTTTAGCGTTCTTTGCTATTTCAGATGGATTGGTGATTGAAAACTTAGCTAACAATTTTCAAAGTGAAGTTGAAATATTAGAAGCACAATATTTCTATGGTCATCAAACTTTCATTGAACAAGTACACGCTAATGGTTATTCATTGTTAATCGAAACTTATATTAAAGATTTGCTTGAAAGAGATGCGTTGTTTAATTCAATGGAATCAAACCCAGCAGTAGCTAAAAAAGCAGCATGGGCTGAGAATTGGATTCATCATCCATCATTTGCTCATAGATTATTAGCGTTTGCTTGTGTCGAAGGGATTTCCTTTGCTAGTGTGTTTGCTGGTGTATTCTGGTATAGAAGTAGAAACAAAATGCCTGGTCTTGCTGCAATGAATGAGTTGATTTTACGTGATGAAACGTTTCACTATGAGTTCGCACTTAAATTGTATAAAAACTATCTTAAAGACGAATACAAATTGTCAAAAGATGAAATTAGAAATATAGTTTTAGGTTGTTACGAAGTAGAAAAAACATTTATTGAAGAAAGTATGCCAGAAGGGTTACAAGGTTTGACAAAACAAGACATGATTAAATATGTTCAATATGTTACAGATATAGTATTGAATGATTTTGGATGTCCAGTAGAGTTTAATGTAAGAAACCCATTAGAATATATGTCAAGAATTGGTTTATCTTCTAAAAATAACTTCTTTGAAAAAAGAGAAGGTGAATATACAAGAGTGGAAATACCAACAACTATTGATGGTATGTTTGATGAAGAATTTTAAAAGAATGTAAATTATGAGAATATTAAAAAGAGACAAAACGTCACAAGCGTTTACACCGAATAAAATTTTAACTAGAATCAAAACACAAGCCAAAGGACTTAAAGTTGATTCAGATACTTTATTTCAAGAAGTTATTCCGTTGATTAGTGATAATATCACAACAACTGAAATTGATGAAATAATCGCTTTTAAAGCAGCAGATAAAGTAATCCAACACCCAGACTATTCATTGTTAGGGGGTAGGATTCTTTTATCTAGACAATCAAAATTAGTTGGTAAAGAATTACAACCAGTTGATTTAACTTATGATTTCTTTGCTGCAACAACTTTCCTTTCAAAATATTCATTGAAAGATGATAAGAAAACGCCAACTGAATTACCATCATGTATGTATAATCGTGTTTCTGGTTATTTACATGATGACAATGAAGCTGACCGTTTAGAATTGTTAGAAGAAATAATGTCAAAACGTGGAAACTTTGCAACACCAACTTATACAAACGCTGGTGTTCCAGAGAGAAATGGTATGATTTCATGTAACCTAACACATTTAGATGAAGATTCATTTGAAGGTATCGAAGAAACACTTACAAAGATAGCAGCTGCATCTAAAGAAGGTTCTGGTATTGGTTTATTAATTGATAACTTACGCAGTAAAGATAGTATCGTTGAATCATTCAAAGGTAATGCTGGTGGTGTTATTAGATTAGCTGATATGGTTCAATCTAAAATGAGATTCTATAAACAAGGTTCTCGTTCTGGAAGTTGTGCATTATACCTATCAGTATGGCATAGAGATATATTAGATTTCTTAGATTTAACGTTACCAATTGGTGATGAACAATTAAGAACTAGAGATTTATTTACATCTGTTGTTATTAACGATTTATTCATGGAAAAATTACAGAATAATGAAGATTGGTATACATTCTGTCCTAACGATATCAAAAAAGCTGGGTTAACACCGTTATATGAATTACATGGTGATGCATTTGTTGCTGAATATAACAAAGCTGTTGAATTAGGTTTAGGTAAAAAAGTTAGCCCTAAAACTATTTTCGACTCAATCATAAAATCACAAGTTGAAAGTGGTAAACCTTATGTGATGTTCAAAGATAACGCTAACAAAAATAACATGCAAAGAAATATTGGAATAATTAAACAAAGTAATCTTTGTATTGAAGTGTTCCAAGCGTCAAGACCAAAATACACTCCGCAGTGTACGCTGGCTTCTGTTAACTTATCTGAACATGACACACTAGAAACTATTGCTAAGACTACAAAAGTTCTTGTAAAGGCTTTAAATAAGGTAATAGACAAAAATAAATGGTCAGACGATTGGAGTAAAGCTGCTGGCGAAGACCAAAGAGCGTTAGCGATTGGTGTTGCTGGTATGGCTGATTTCTTTGCTAAGAAAAAAATATCTTATGAATCTGAAGAAGCTAAACAATGGAACAAAGATATCTTTGAAACAATGTATAAAGCTGCTGTTGAAGAATCAATGAGATTGGCTATTGAACAAGGAAGAAATTATCCAGCGTGGGAAGGTAGTCCATATTCAGAAGGTAAAACTTATATTGAAGGTTGGTCACCTCTATCAGAAGGAGAACCAATCCCAATGTTAAATAGTTTATTGTTAGCACTTATGCCAACAGCATCGTCTGCTATTTTATTAGGTGTATTTGAATCATTTGAACCAGTTACTGCTAACTTGTTTACTAGACGTGTAGGTCAAGGCGAATTCTTGATTGTTAACAAATACCTAGTGAATGAATTGTTAGAATTAGGTTTATGGGATAGAGATATGATTGATAAAGTTATTGGAAATCAAGGTAGTATTCAAAACATTGTGGAAATACCAGAAGACATCAGATTAAGATACAAAGATGTTTGGGAAATACCACAAAGAGTATTGTTGGATTTGTCTATTATCAGAAACAAGTATGTTGACCAATCACAATCATTAAATGTTTATCATTCAGATGCTAAATATGCTAAAATAGCGTCAGCGCTTATGTATGCATGGAAAGGTGGTTTAAAAACTGGTGTTTATTACACTAGAACTAAATCTAAATTGGATGCTAATAAAAAATTAGCTAGTAGCCAAGTAGCTCAAGTTGAAAAACCAAAAGACAGTCAATTTGAATGTTTTGGATGTTCAGCTTAACAAATTCAAAAAATAATAATTAAAAAGGGGCTTATTAAGTCCCTTTTTTTTATTTACCATATTTACTTATAAAAATTTTTAATTATTATATTTATCTATAAATAATATATTAAAAAAAATAAAACATGGCTCAATCGGTTAATATAAACTACCCTTTTAAGGATAGTAAGAAAGGGTTTTTCTTAGATTTAAATGTAGACCCAAATCAAGCAATAAAAGCTGATTTACTACATTTAATATTGACTCAAAGAGGTCAAAGATTATATATGCCCGATTTTGGAACAAATTTATTAAAATTTATCTTTGAACCAAATGACGAATTAACATATGCTGGAATTTTAGAAGAGATAAGAAGTGTAACGAAAAAATTTTTACCAAAATTAACCTTTACTGAATTAAAAATTGAACCATCTGATGAAAGTGACTACGCTGCTGTTGTAACTATGCAATATGTTATAACTGATGGCGTTTTTGATACAACTGATATAATAGTAATTAAAATATAATTTTATGCCAAATGTAAATTACGACTCTAGAAACTTTGCCGACATTAGAAACGACTTAGTTAATTACGTTAGACAATATTACCCAGAAATATATAGTGATTTTAATGATGCTGCTGTCGGTATGATGTTATTAGAATTAAACTCCGCTGTTGGTGATATGTTATCACATAATACTGATAGAATGTTTGCTGAAACACAGATTGATTATGCGCAAGAAAGACATTCATTATTATCATTAGCTAGAACATTTGGGTTAAACATACCTAACAAACGCTCTAGCTCAACTATTGTAGATATAAGTGTTACAATACCAGTATTTGGTGATACTTTTGATGTGTCATATGCACCATTGATTAGAGCTGGTTCACAATTTAATGGCGCTGGTAAAGTTTTTGAATTACTTTATGATGTAGATTTTTCAAGTCCATTTAATAAAAACGGTATTCCTAATAGAATTGTATTACCTAACATCAATGCCAATGGTACTGTAATTAACTACACGCTAACAAAAAGAGAAATGGTAACAAATGGGTTTACCAAGATATTTAAAAGAGTAATTACACAACAAGATGTTGTACCTTTTTTAGAAATTATTTTACCAGATAATGACGTTGTAGAAGTTACATCATGTATTACGTTACCAGGTACTAATTTACAAGGCCAACCTTCAAACGCTCAATTTAATAATAGTAATATTAGATGGTTTGAAATGCCATCTTTATCAGAAGATAAAGTATTCGTTACAGATAACAATAGAACATCTTTAAACACAACGGTAACACCAGGTAAATGGATATCAACAACAAAAAAATTTATTAGAGAATATACAGATTTAGGATTCACAAAAATAACTTTTGGAGCTGGTTCTCAAAACATAAGTAGTTTATGTGACTTTAATGTTGACCCTTCTTTAGTTAATCAAATAGGTAATTTTATAAACAATATGTCTTTAGGTGAAGTACACACAGCAAATACGACATTATTTATTAAATATCGTGTTGGTGGTGGTAGTGACACTAATGTTGGACCTAACACTATTACAAATATTGGAACTTTAGATATAACAATTAATGGTCCTTTAGCAAACATAAATCAAACTGTTAGAAAAACATTAAAAGTAAACAATGTATTACCAGCAATTGGAGGTAAAGATGCACCTTCAAATGAAGAAATAAGATATATGGTTAAATATAATTTTGCAGCGCAAAACAGAGCTGTAACAATAAAAGATTACCAAAATAGAATAGCACAAATGCCAGGTCTTTTCGGAACACCATTCAGAAATGGTGTGTTTGAAGATAGAAATAAAATTTCTGTTTATATTTTAACTCTAGACCAAAATGGTAGGTTATCTAACGAATCAAATACAACTTTAAAGGAAAACATATCAAACTATTTAGCAGACTATAGAATGTTAAACGACTATGTTCAAATAAAAGATGGTAGGGTTATTAATTTAGCTATTGATTATGATGTTATGATTGATAAAAAAGTCCCACAATCTCAAATTATTTCTGAAATTATTAATAAGACTAAAGAATGTATGGACATTAATAAATTTGACATGGGTGATAATATTTATTTATCACCATTGATTGAAGTTATTAATAATATTGGTGGGGTTTTAAACGTAACTAACATATCAGTATACAACAAAGTTGGTGAAAACAAATATAGTTTAAATGAAATTTCACAACCTTATTTAGATGTTGAAACTAGATTAATTGACATTAGCGCTGATTATACATTGTTTGGTGAACCAACATCTATGTTTGAAATAAAATTCCCAACAGATATTAGAGTAAGGGTTAAATAATTATTTACTTATATTTAAAAAAATGATATTTTTAATTTAAATAATAAGTTTTAAAAAATATAGAAAAATGGGATGTAATTGTAAAAATGACAAAAACAACATGCTTAACAAGCAAGATGAATTAAATAATAATGATGTTGCTAAACAAAATGATGAAATAAAAAGTTTGAGTCTAATCTATAAAGTAATGTATTATGGTGTTAGAACGTTAGGATTTTTTATATCTTTAATTATTGTACCTATAGTTTTAGTTGTTACTGTTGTATTTTTATTTAAAACAGTTGTGTTAGATAAAAATGTTAACGTTATGAATTTAGCTAAAACTATCAAAAGATGGCAAAAAGTTAGAGCGTTAGAAGTAAAAGAAGAGGAAGAAGAAGATGACGATAATGATTTTGAAGAAAATAATGAGTTTTTATACCCAGTTAATAAATTAAAATCAACAATAGGATAAAAGTTATATATGTCAAAAACTATTAGAATAAGGACAACACCTAATGGTGGTGATAACTATTTAAAAGTAAAAATAGACCAAGAGTTTGATTATTTAGAAACACTTAGTTTAAAAATCACGCAAGAAGAAGCTTATAGAAATTTTTGCTCTGATTATGGTGTTGTTATAGGTCGTGTTATAGTAAACAATGGATTTGGGGTACCAAACGCTAAAGTAAGTATTTTTATACCTATAGACGATATAGATAAAGAAAACCCATTAATTAAATCACTATACCCTTACGAAATAGTTAATGATAAAGATTTAGATGGTATAAGATACAACTTATTCCCTAAATATAATGAAAAAAATGACCCTTGTTATACACCAGTAGGTACAATGCCTAGTAAAAGGGAAATTTTAGACAATCCAGAATTAGAGTATATCTTTACAAAATATTATAAATTTACAGCAACAACAAATGCGTCTGGTGATTTTATGTTATTTGGTGTACCAGTAGGAACACATACGATACATGCTGATGTTGATATTTCAGATATTGGTATGGCATCTCAAAAACCTTATGATTTAATTGCCGCTGGAACGCCAGAAAAATTCTTTGATTCAAACCAAAAGTTTAAATATAGTAAAAATTTAGATAGTCTTGTACAAGTTAAATCATTAAATACTAGTGTTAACGTACAACCATTTTGGGGTGATACTGAAACATGTGAAATTGGAATTACTAGAGTTGATTTAGATATGAATTTGAATATTAAATCAAACGCTATTTTTATTGGTTCTATTTTTAGTGATTCAGACACTGATGGTGTAAGTAAAAGATGTAGACCAAGAAGAGCTATGGGTACATTATGTGACCAAATAACAACTACTGGTAGAATAGAAATGATACGAGAAACATCAGATGGTAATATAGAACAATTTGATGTGGATGGTGGTGAACTAATTGATGAAGATGGAACTTGGGCTTATCAAATACCGATGAACTTAGATTATGTAGTTACAGACGAATTTGGTCAATTAGTCCCATCGGATAACCCTAGTATAGGTATTGCAACTAGAGCAAACGTTAGGTTCAGAATAGGTATGAATCCAGCTGGTGATTTAGATAAAAGAGCCAGAGCTAAATTCCTAGTTCCAAACAATCCAGAAACTGAAGCTGAAATTGATTATGAGTTTGGTACAAATACCAAACCAACTAGTTTTAGGTCATTATATTGGAATAAAATATACACAGTAAGTTCTTTAATTTCTAGATATCAAGCGTCAAAACTTAACGTTAGAAACTTTGTCGGTATTAAAGATGTGAATGCTTGTACTGGAGATAAAAACCCATTCCCATATAATAGAGTAGATTCATCTGGGGACCCTTTATATGGATTTTTATGTATTTTATTAACAATTATGTTAAGTATCATAGTTGCTGTAAACTCAGTTTTAATACCTATATTAAACTTAGTAATGCGTATACTTAACGCTATTTTAGCTGTTATTTGTGTTATTATATTTGGTATTGGTGTAATATTAGGTGCTTTCCCTACTTGGTTATTAGATGTTAATAAATGTGATTACTGTATTGCGGATAAAGGTGACCCTCCAAAAAATACTTGTTGTGACTGTAGTAATATACTACCATATATACCTTGTCTTTCAATACAATGTCCATCATCAGAAGGTGACACATACGCCCCAGGTTGTTATTTCGGTAAGGGGTTAGAAGTGTTACAACAAGATAATCAAGGTAAAAAAACTGTGTTTTATCCAGGTGATGGAGTTAATTCATGGGACGATGTTTTTGCTGGTGCAGATGATTGTTTACAATCTCAATTAGCTGAAGCTTTAAACGTTTTTAGATTTGATTTTTATAATGATTGGGTTAATGGTTCTTTATATGCATTTATAGTTAAATTCAAGAAAAAAAGAAAAGGTAAAACTAAATTCTGTGAATATGATTGTGAAGATTTTAAAGGTCGTGGAGCGGATAGCGGTGTTGACACTGATAAAGATGGTAACAGAGATAATTCATGTTATACTAATTATTTATTAGATTCATGCTATAATGGTGACCCAACCGATTTTCTAAGATGGAATGGTTCAGAAGATAAAACATTTGATAGTGGTGGGATAGCAGATGGTGTAGTTAAGAATGTTGAAATTTTCTTTAAAGATACAAAAGTTGATGATGTGTTATATTATGCAGCAAGTATGCATGATGTTAAATATAAACTTTTTGCTACCGATATAGTATTACTAGGTTCAACAGAGACATGTGACTGGCAAGGTATGCCTAGTATTTATAGATTATTACAAACAACAACATATAAATTACCACCACTAACAGCTGAATTTGAAAACCCAGATGATAAAACTTCTGTTGAATCAACTGGTATGGTTGAACAAGGTGATGAATTACTAGGTTTATTTTTTGACATTAACTGTCTAGGTATTGTGATGGATTATAGACAATGTTTAAATGTTAGACATATATGTGAATATGGAGTAACAACAGATGATGCGATAGAAGTAAACGGTGTTACAGTAAAACCTAATGGTTGGTTAAATCACACAACAATGGATGATGATACTGGTATTTATTTTAGAAATGTGTTTTATGATTTAAATAAAGATTTGACTTATTTAAAACCATCAGCACCTAAATATAAATTCCCTTTAGTACCACATAATACTAATTTTAACATAATAAACCAAAACGGTAAATACGGTAAACCTACATACAATTTTAATAGTAGTACTGATAATGGTGTCGAATATGCAAAATTTAGAGGTTATGGTGGTGAAAATATTTTTACACAACCTAAACATTCATATTTTTTCTATTTTGGTTTAATGCCAGGTGCAACTGCAATTGAAAAATTAAATCAAAGATATTTTGGTATCTGTCCAAGAACTATAACAGAAACTTTAACTATTAAAGCAGCATCTGTTGGTGCGTCAATCACCAACCCAACTGGTTCAATCACATTTAGTGTACTATACGGTACTGCACCATATACTTATATTATTAGTGGACCAAATGCTTATAATAAAAGTGGTACAATTAATTCTAGTAATACTAATATATCAGTACCAAATTTAGCTGTCGGTACTTATACAATAACAGTTGTTGATAAAAATGGTAATTCAACTAAACAATCAACAACGATTGCTGGTCCACCTAAATTATCAGCGTCAGCTAGTGTAACTAAAAATGCTACAAACGCAACAGTTGGTGATGGTATTATAACAATAACTGGTGTTAATGGTGGTTGTGGTGGATATACTTATCAATTATTCAATAGCGATGGTAAATCAATAACTTCTGGTTCGGTTACAGTAACACAAATACCTTTTGAAATTGGAAATTTAGTGTCAGATAGTAAAGGTAGTGGTTATAAATTAGTAGTTAAAGATTCTTGCAATACTACTGTAGAGATTAAAGACTTAATAATTATAGGACCAACACCTTTGGTCATTACTGAATCTCACGTTGACATTCAATGTTTTGGCGGTAGAACATCAGTTACAGAAGGTATTATAATAACAGTTAATGGTGGTAAAGTACCTTACAAATACGATATAACTGGACCAAATAATTATACCAAACAAGAAGTAAGCGTTAATGGCTCTAATGTTAAATTAATTGAATTACTTGCTGGTCAATATAATATAACAGTGACTGATGCTGTAAATACTACATCATCAATTTCTGTGATTATTAAACATTTAACACCAGAATTAAAAGCTACAAAACCTTCAGCTGCTTTATTAGCTAAACAATGTGACCCAAATAAATATATAATACCTATAGATATAGCAAGTGGTGTAATAAACAATAATGTTTATATTGTTTATGAAATTGGTGGTAAAGATAAAGTAGTAACAATACCGTATGTTAATAACCAACAAACGTATTTTGAAATTCCTAAATCAGAATTAGCAAGTAACTCTAAAATGAATGTTTATTTGACAAATCAATATTTTACTGATACTAAGTTAAGATGTCTTCAAGATGGTAATTCATGGGTAAAACTTAATAAGAGTGAAATAGAATTACCTAATGTTGCATTGGAAATTAAAGATAGAAATAACACAAAACAATGTAGTAGACAAACAGTTACTTTTAATTTTGGTATATCACATATTGACGCATCTTTAGTGCCATACACACAAAGATTACCATATACTTTAAAATACAAAATAAATAATGGTGCAGAAAAAACTGTTACAATAAATAATGTTCAACAAACTTACACGTATATTGAAAGTTTAGGTTCGTCATTCACTGGAACAAATGTTAAAATAAATTTAACATTAATAGATAAAGTTGGTTGTGAGACTACCAAAGAACTTAACTTAACAGTACCAGCTGTTGAATTAAACGGTACAATAACTAGAACAACAACAACACCTAATAATATACAAACTTGTGAATTTAAAGTGTCGGCTAATGGTGGTATTGGTTCATTAACAGCAACACCATATAATTTAAATACAACATATGCTGCTGGTACTGGTGCATCATGCCCTTCACCTTCAACAGTAAGTGATACAGTTACTGATAGTGTAGGTTGTTCAATAGTAATAAATGGTTAATTATGAGTGATGATAGAATAAGACAAAGGTTAAATAGTCAAACGTCAAAGGAATCTGTTAACGTTGATAATTTTGTTAAAGTTAATTTACAAAACACTAGTAGATTAATACCAAATAATGAAATTTACAAAATAGTTGATGTTGATGACCAGTTTAATAAAGAAAGACAAGGTAGTAAATCGTATAGGATTTTAGGTACTATAAACCCTTTTATATCAAATGTATTATTTAATTTATCTGATTCGTTAAAATCAGATAAATTCACATTGGCTGGGTTTAACTCTATGTCAGATTTTTTAGATTTATCTTATCCAAAAGATAATAATAATGCTGATAGTAACGATAACACATATCCTACAGCTATAGATAATTTTTTAACCGAAAGAGATGGTTGGTTTGGTTATTATAGTTCTGACGTAACTGAAAATTGTAAATATTATGACATGGAACCAACTAGGAATAGATTTAGTTTTTTACCAGATTATAACCCATTCCATAACACCAACAATTTAAAAAGCGTTAAAAATTGGGAATTAACAATTACTTATCCTAGTTCTATAGATGATAAACATTCTATGGTTTCTGGAGGGTTATTAATTGTTGATATTGAATCTGTGACTATATCTGATAAACAAATGACAGTTTTTAAAATCCCATGTCGTCATAATTTAAATATTGGCGATACGGTTAGATTAGTAGGTACAAATGGGTTTAACGGTGATTACGAAATCTATTCACTAGGTGACTCAGCAAATCAACTAAAAGATTATTGTTTTGTATTAGATATACCTACAACTGGTATTTTAACAGCAAATTCTAGAATGAAAAAAATGATAGATGATGAAGAATGTATTTATTATTTTAGAAAATTTAAAAAGATAAAAACCAAATCAACAATCACAATTGAAACAGATGACTACGATATCTATAACGCAAGTTTTTCACAAAACTTATTTAACGATAAATTACAACAATTTATTTTTAACGAAGATATTGACGTTACAAATTTAAAAGATAATTTAGGTAGACCATTAAGCGAACTATACTTAACAATAATCAAAACTAGTAGTAATAATTTATTTTCTAGAGTTTCATCTGGGTTAGAATTACCTTATTTTTCAGTTTATGATTTAAACAATATTCCACAACACATTTTAAACGTCCCAGTGATACAAAAAATTCACAATGGGGTTAACACACCTTTTACATCTTTTAAGCCGTTAGAAACGACTGTACAGATAGATAACAACAATTCTATACAAGGTAACAATGACTTTTATGGTGATTTAGTTGAATACAACAAAAAAACATTAAATGAAACTAAATTAGAAGAAGTTTTTTATAGATTTAACACGTTGAATAGAGAAACTCCATCAACATTAAATTATATAAGTGAAAGGACTACAAAAACATCTGGACAACCAACAGTTACAATTAATTTAGGACCTAGACACGAAGGATATTATTATAGAGCTCATTATCAATCTGTAATTAGAGTATTTTCTAATTATGTAGAACAAGGTGATGAATTTACCACAGATATCCCAAGTTATGCGACAAATTTAGGTGATGGTAGAATTATATGGAGAGACATGTTAGATATTGGTCAAAATGATAGTGATGAAACAGCTATTGATTATCCATTCTTAAATGGCGCTCATTATTTGTATAACAATTATATGTTTAAAGTTAAAAGACAAGACCCATTTGGTATATGGAAATTATATTGGTCAAAATTTCCATCAGACTATTTAGGTAATAGAATAACAGATAAATATAATATTACACCAACAGAAGATGTATGTTAAAAAATTTACAATAAACAGCAAGAATTTAGGTTCTGATTTTATTTATTTACCAGTTCCTTTTCAAACAGACTTTCAAGTAGCTGATAATTATGAATTAATTGAAGATGTGTTTGTTAAAGAGCAAGTTGAAGCTTCCATCAACCCAATTGTTGATTACGAAAAAACTAGATTTTCACCAGTCAATACTAGTGGGTCTCAAATAAATACAGTTATATATAATTTAAATTTTTTAAATAATTCTAATACGTATTCTTCTTTTTATAGTGACATAGGTTTCACTAACGAAGAATTAGCTAATAGAAAAAATAATTTTATATATAGTTCAGTTGATTTATTATTTTATGATACAGACAACCCACTAACACAAAGATTGGTTAATAAAATAAATATTAATTGTGTTTTAAACAGTATTGACTTTGATAGTAACGGTAAAGTTAAACCAGCTAATCAAATACAAGTTAAATTTATTTTAACAAACCCATTTGTAGGTAAAAACACTATTTCAACTGGTTATTATATATATGATTTTAAAAATCAATTAGCTATTAATCAAACAAAAGATATATATATGAAAGCTGTTTTTAAAAATGCTAAAACTGGTAAAGTTTTAAACATGATGACTAAAAACGCTCCACAATATATTGATAAATTAGTTAAAGAATTATATACAAAATATAAAATTATCAGAACAACAACTGGGTTTAATTATTATATAGATTCAACATACCAAGGAAATGGTTTAAGTTTACCTAACAATAATGTAACTTACAACAATGAAACTGTCATTGTTAACTTATATCAAATAAATGCATTGTAATGGAAATTATTAAAAGAACGATAAATTTAGAAGACTATACTGATAGAGCTGACAAATCTAAAAGTTGGGGTGCTATGACGGCCGATACATTTTATATTAAAGTTTTATTGACGCAAACAATGGATGATATGGGTTTATATACAGATATTGACTTTATAACATATGATAAAGCTAATTCAGCAGTTGATTATACTATTTTAACAAATAAATTAAGTAAGTTAAATATAACGTTTCCGTTTATGAAAAACGTTCCTAACCCTATTTTTACTAATCTAAACACACCATATAATTTATCATATGTTTTAAGATATCCTACAAACGCTGAAAAAGATTATTATAATTATGCCAACGCTGTAGTTACTGGTTCTACAGATAGTAAATTAGAAGATTTAAAATCATATAATAGAAATTTACCATATAGAACTAATTTTGATGTAAATAAAGAAACATATACAAATTATAAAGGAGACCAAATAATAGGTGTTGATAGAATTAAATCATATGGAGAACCAAAAGTTTATGTGTTTGACACTATTAATGACGGTAATTTAGGTACTGATAATCAAACAACTGGGTTAAGATATGTTGAATATACTGGTAGAACCACAACAACAATTATTGATAGCGTTATAAAAGTAACACCATTAACAGTTGTTAATTTTATTGGTGAAGGTTTCAACGGAACTAACATTTCATTAAGTGGGTTAACAAAAGAAGAATATTTATTAGGTATGATTTCTGTCCCAGAAGTATATGACGATGTATTTATAGAAAGAGGTGTTAATAATGTTTTTGAAAACCATTTAAGATTGGCAGAAGTTAAAACATTAGGGGACATTGCAACTTATAACGGTGGTTATTTTAATGTAACAAGACAATAAAAATATGACAGAAAAAGAAAAAGAATATAATAATAAGTGGTTACTTTCATACCATTTGTTATTACCTTTAAAAGAAATAAATAAACTATCAAATTATGAAATTGATATGATGGTTGCTAAAATAAAACAAATAAAAAAGTAATATGGCTACTGGAACATACGGAACAATAAGACCAGCGGATATTTCACCAGAAGATGTTGAAATATTTTATCATTTTACCCCAACTAGAGATAAAAATGATGACCCTACATTCACTAAATTAAATTCAGTTGATGTTTTACAAAAAGTTGATAACCCTAATAAATCATTATCAAATGTAACAACATTTGAAATATTTGGTGGTGTATATACATTAAAATTACCAGTTTCTGATTTTTCAGCAAAAGGTTTTTATACTATTGTTATCAGACCAGCTGAAATCAGAGTTAAAATTGTTGACGTTGGTGTTTTATCGGCATACCCAGATATTAAAGGTATTTTATTTGATATTGCTAGCGTACCTACTGAATTTGCAAATAAATTTGAGAATAATGGGTTAACTGGTTATAGAATTGAATATTTAAATTCATCTACATCAACAACTGATGCTAAAATAAATAATTTTTATAGAATAATAACTTCTAACAACAGAGCAGAACCAGTTAATCAAAACTTAACTAACTCTAGTCAAAAGGCTATTAGATATCGTTTAAATGATAATTCTAGTTTAATTTTTTGTACGTTGACTCCTTCGTCAGCACCTAACGTTAAACCTAACGCTACGCCATTTATCGGACAACCCAATCAACAAGTTATTATTACAAATACATTTTTCAATCCAATAATGCTTGAAGTTGAAATGGTTGAACACGATTTTGAAACTTTAGCATATGCATTGTATGGAAATCAAACAAAAAGTATTGAAGATGGTATTTATACAATATATAACTTTAGTAACAATATTTATAAACAATACAGCTTGTATGAAATTAAAGACCAGTTTTCTGGTAAACAATTGTTTGAAGTTAGAGAACAAAGAAATGTTATTGATTTTTCAAAAGCATTTTCAAATATTACAACTATTTAAAAATTAAATTGATAAATGGCTAAAAAGATTAAAGTACCTGGGTATTCTAAAAAAACAATATACAATAGAAATATAGAATACTCTGAATATAGTCCAGACCTAGTTGGTTTACAGTTAACCAACAATGGTGGTAACGTTTTATTCACTATGGGTAACTTTAGCGTGACAACAAATTTAGACCCTAAAGTAGACAAACAGTATATTACTAATAATTTTTCAAAGTTTTACACTATTGATGAATTAACTGCGAATGAAGCTCAATTTCAACAATTAGTTAAAGCAAACGCAAAAACTGTTTTAAGATTAGATTCAACAAATCTTAAAAACCATGCATTGTTTGGTTCAATGAGTGAATACTTTAGAGTTACGTTAGAAGATATCATTATCAATTGGCCAGCATCATTATATGTTAATGCGATTAATCCATCTAATAGTATTGTCACTAATACATATGAAGACTATTCGTATGATGTTTTAACAAACTTATCAACATTTAAAGTAAGTACAAATGCTCTTATTAACAAATTTGACATTAATTATGTTGAAACTGGAACTTTACTTAACACTTTCAATGAAGTAAATCAACTTAGAGATTTAGTTATTAATTTTTTAGAATATTGTGTTTTTGTTAATGACGTTGAATATAACATAATTGATTTTATTGGTGCTAGCGATGTTGTTGATGATTATATTTATTTAACAGTTGTTGGAGACCCTTTTTCTAATGGTACTATATATCAAACAATCACGTATCATATTAAACCAAAAACATCAGTAACAAATCTATTTTTTAACACATTAGATGGGTTGAAAAAAGATTTGCTAAATTTAACGACAATACCAAAATATACAACAAGTTTTGAATATCCAGAAAAAACAGAAACTGGTCAATTAATAACTAGAACTAAAACACTAACATGGCCAGTAAAAGATGGTTACAATTTAGAATTTAATAGCAACGATTATGAAGACTATGTAACTGAAATATTAGACATGGTCAACAAATTTGACGCTGTTGAAACTAACTTAATGGCTAGATTTTTGGTGTCTGAATCAATATCTAGTTTTGATACATTACCAGTACATTTAGATGAATTACACCAAGACACTACTACTGGACAAAAAGTAACAAAAACGTTAAATATCTATGGTAGGATGTTTGACGACATAAACAAATATATTAAAGGTATTTCTTTTGCACATGTCGTTACATACAACAAAAAGAACAACATGCCAGACAAATATTTAAAAGATTTGGCAAGAGTTTTAGGTTGGGAATTAATAACTTCGGTTTTAGGTGATGATTTATTAGAAACTTTCACAAAAAGTGAGAAATCTAGCTATAAAGGTCAATCAGTAGGTATGACACCAGTTGAGGTTGATATTGAATTATGGAGAAGATTAATTTTAAATTCACCATGGATTTGGAAATCAAAAGGTGCTAGAAAATCTGTTGAGTTCTTATTAAAATTTTTAGGTATACCTAATGGGTTAATAACTTTTAATGAACATATTTACGTAGCTGATGGACCGATAGATATTGATTTATTTATTGAAACGTTAGATGCTAATGGATTAGATACGGATTTAACTTTATATCCAGTCGATTCTGACGGTTACCCAAAACCATTACCAAATACTGAGGATATGTACTTCCAAAATTATGGTTTATGGTATAGACAAACTGGCGGTCAAATGGCCGATATTGATATATTATTAGGTAATAATCCTCACGTAGGTCCTTATGATGGTGGTTCTATGTATATTAACCAATTTAGAACGCTTATACCTAATTTTTCAACAGTAACAGTCACTACTAGCGCACAAGTAATTAATTCTAGTAATCTATTTACAAATTACAATTTAGGTGTTATTAATGGTTATAATGGTCAAACATACATTGATGTAGTTGATGATATGGGACATGAATTAGATAAGTGTTATGTTTATACAGCTGATGTAATTCCAGACCCAATGCCAACACAAACATTAAGTGTTTGTGGTTGTCCATGTGACGGTGATGATGATATATTAAGAGTTTGTGTTAATAAATCTATTTCAAGTAAGTTACCATGTGATAATTTAATAAGCAAAACATTAGATGAAACAACTGGTATTTATGTGTTTAAATTATATGAAAAAGATGCAAAAGGGGTTCCAATTAAAAATAACACAGCTAGTGAGTATGAAAGTATTTTTATAGATAAAGAATGTTGTAAATCTTTTGGTGGTACATCGTTTTTCTTTGAGAGTCAACTCCAAGAAGGGTTAAACACACCAGATGCTATTAATATGTTTACTAGTGGTAATATTTGTTGTGGAAGTAATAAATGTGGATGTACAGCAGCGTGTAAATGGACTATAAGAGAATATTTTTTTGATAATAATGGAAATATAACTGCTGGTGATATCTTACAACCAACTACAGTTCCAGCTGGTTCTAATAACAAATATTTAACTTTTAAAACTTTTTATGGTGATGGTAGGTACGCTTTAGTAACACCAGATGGGAGTCATTGCCCTTCATATTATACCATACCAACACAAATAACTGACCCTTACACAAACATTAAAGGGTTTGGTTGTCAATTAACTAATGCTGGTATTGCAGATTTAAATTTAGGATTAGAAGGGTATATATATAATTATATAAAAGATAAAATAGAAAATACAATAGGTTGTTGCGACCCATTAAACAGAAGATAAAATTAATTAAGGTATGGGGTATTTATTTGGTTTAGAATCACCGATATTACAATATAGAGGTTACGATAGAGAAGATGGCGTTTCTACATGTAGAGCTAATCGTGATACGTTATTTAAAAATGTAGCAGAAAATTTCACTACTCAACAATATAACTATTATTTAGCAAATAATACCTATGATGGATTAACATTTAAACATGAAGTAATCGATATAACACCAGAAGGTGAGATTCAAATTTTTATTGAACCGTCATATACTAGAGGTTCAATAAAAATTCTTAATTATTCAACAAATTATTTAGGTAAATATTGTTGTGAAAAACAATTTACTCAATTTATTGTACCTACAATTGAAAAATTGAGTGTTGATATGACTGGTAAAAGTTATTTTAATTTACCAGCTGGAACTACAGCATTTTGGGATGATAATACACAAACATGTAGAGTTAAACCAATTGCTACCCCTTCTGATTCATGTGCAACAACTTTTAAAATAGTACTTAACCCTAACGGAAATGATGGTAGCATTTTTAATGTTGGTAAAGATGATACTGATTGCGTATTAAATATTGAATTTGATTATTTATTTAAATATGATTGTGCTAAATTAGGTGAAATTGCAATGAATGGTCAAGAAGATTCAACTTCTGAGATAAACATTTTAAGACAACAAATAGCGCAACAACAAGTTAAATGTGAAGCAATCACACAAGAAATTGATACTTTAAATAATAAGTATAGAAACACAGCTTATTCAGTAGAATGTACAAATTTTGCTTCACTTTTAACACCTAGAACTGCGGTAATACCATTAGACTTTGATATAGCATATAATTGTAATGATTCATCTAGAATAGGTATAACAGCTTCTATTTCTAATATTACTGGTGGATATCCACCGTATCAAATACAAGGGACATTTGCATATAAAAATCAAGCAGCTGCTTTAGCAAATACTAGTTGGGTAAACTACACAGATAATAATATAATTTCATGTTATTTAGGTATTGATAATTGGTTTGCAATCAGAGATTCAAAAGGTAATGTATTTACTAAATCTATTTTTCCTTTATGTGCTCAAGCACCTACAACACCAACAACTACGACAACTACAACTGGTGCTGGTGGTACATCAACTACAAATGGTACAACAACAACAACAACAAGAACACCATCTTATCCAGATGTTGAAACTGGATATATACCTTCACCATATTTACCAGACTGGGAACCAAGAATTATTTGGTATAATGACCCTTATACTAGAAACACAACGTATAATTACACAAATAAACCTTATGTAAACCCAATTACACCAACTAGAATTGTTTCAACAAACAATTTTAATAATACTGGATTTGGTGACATAACAAACATATCACCTTTTGCGTTTTATGAATTTAATGATGTAGCAACTAAAACAATATTTTGTATTACAGAACCAGATGGTTTAACTGAATGGAATAGAATAATAGGTTATGTAAATTATCAAAAATTTATCAACGGTGACCCAACGTCATATACATGTGAACAAGTTGCTACATTATACAAATTACAAGAAACAAATGGTGCTATTTATTTAACTGAATGTACAACACCATTTGGTACTAAAACAAATATTAAAAATCAAATTGACGCTAAAGTTAAAGAACAAACAAACTGTAATGCTGAAATAGCACGTTTAAATGCTCAATTAACATCTTTGTTAAATCAACCAGTAACACAAACATCATGTAAAACAATTCTTGATGCTTTAGAAACACTAGATGTTAGTTTTGTTTTAGATGTAGTTGAATCAGATGGTTCATTAACAACGGTACTTGAACAAGAATTATTCCCTAGCATAGGTTCTGGTAACTTATACGATTATCTATTAGAAAAACAAGATAGTAGTGGTTTCTATATCTGTGGTACACCAAATCAAGAAGAATTGGTTTGGGCTGACGCTAATGAATGTTATTCAATCATTTATAGAAAAGATGAGTTTTATGGGCCATCAGCGCCATTAGGATTTTATTTATTTGAATGTACTGGTAGAATAACTATGGGTGATGTTTGTAACGTTTCTTCATGTAGATTTACTAAAGATATGTTAGGTAGAGGCTTATACAACCAGTCTGGTTATGATTTTACTGAAATAGAAACGTTTAAAGCTTCATTATCACCAAAAGTTTTTTCATCACAATGGTTAAAATATAGTGAAGTAATTACTGACACTAATATATTAGAAACAATCGCTAACAAAAAAATTAAAATATCACTTAAAGTAAATAATACATGTAGTGATATTTGTGTGATGTTAGATGATATTAAACTTAACAAAGAATGTGTTAACGGTACTGAAGGTGCTGTTACATTGACTAAATCTCCAGGTTTTAATTTAACAAAAATAGTTGATAATAAAAAGTCATGGAATAGCAACACATCATATGTTAACAGAGAATTTGTAATCTCAAATGCAACTGGTGGTACAACTATTAGGAACACTGATTATGGTGTGTTAGATGAAAGATTAGTAATCAACACTAAAGAGATTGATTTAAACATGAATATTGCATCAGCAATTGAAACTGATGTGTGGTGTTATGTTAACGATAATAATGATATTTTAAACGTTTATAGCGCATTATGTGTAAATTCAACTAGTGTAACATTTAGTTGTCCTAATGGGTATACACAATCACCATCAAATGATAGTTGTTATTCATCATCAACAATTGCTGCAACATACAGTGGAACAATGTTTACCGCTTATACTGGTCAAAAATTCACATCATATAACAATTTAGGTGCTAGATTTTATGGCAACATTGATAATTATACTTTCCCAATAACTTTACCTTCTGGTACTGTTGTGGATTCAAGCAGTGTGCCAATACCAATACAGAAAACAGTTAGTTCTGGAAATACATTTTGGGCGAATGATGCTATGAATTATTCCGATGGTAGATTAAATGATGCTGGTGTTTGGGGTACGTATTTACCAAATCCAAGTGGTGGGGGTACAAACTATCCAGAATTTAAATGGATAGGTTTTACTGTTTGTATTGACATTCCAGAACCTAAAACATATTATTTAGGGTTAGCTTCAGATAACTGGCTTAGATTTAAAATAAACGGTGAATTAATTGTTAGTTTTACAGTTACAGATGGTAGAAACTTTAATTATTTACATGTATTCCCAATTAGCATCCCTTCTGGTCCTACAATTATTGAAATGGAAGGGTATAATGCTGGTAGCCAAGCAGCATTTGTTGCTGAAATTTATGACCCAAACAGTTTAGAAGACCTAACAGCTTCAACGTCAACTGGAACAACTGGTTTGATTTTCTCAACTAAACAAATGATTGGTAGTGAATTTTTATTGAGTGTGACAAATGGTTATTCATGTCCAGATGGTTATTCACTAAATAACTGTAGTGGTGGAACACCAGTTTGTACATCTATTGGCAGAAGTGTTATTTCAGCGGCAACTGGTACTACTATAGTAAAAACTGATTCGTGTGGTTGTGGAACAGATTGTATAAGTTATAGTTCATTAACATCAACTAAATTAACAAACATTCCAAGTGATGTTAATTTCAAAGAAATTGTATCAACTGAAATGATTGACGTTAAGAATAGAAAAACAATTTCTAAATACGCAACGTTAAGAGCTTTCTATGACAAATACTTACAGTCATCTTTGTATACGACAAACGTAAGTTTAGCTTATACATATGACAAAATGAGAAGTTTAACAGACATGGTCGGTAATTATTGGACTGATGTTGTTGAACAAGTTATCCCATCGACAACAATATGGGGTAATACTATCATTTATGGTAATACATTATTTGACCAACAAAAATTCCAATACAAGACTGGTAATTTAGAAACTTGTATAAATGGTTTTGAACACCCAAGCAATACATCATGGGACTTCTTAAATGATTGTGTATTTGACCAAATACAAAAATTCTATTCAACTTGTGGTGGTTGCGAAGGCGGTAATTGTAACGATTATTTTAGTATAACTTTAATAGATTTTATGGATGACCCATATACAATGCCTACGGATAAAGAATTAAGTTCATTTGTTTCTAGTACATGTGGTGAATGTGATTACACTTCTTTACAAACTGTAATTGATAGTCATGATACAGAAGCTACGTTAGATTTACTAGGTATAGCTAGTTCCCAATTTAATTCGTTCCAACGACAAGCATTGGAATATAATGAATTAAATGTATTAGGGTTTTGTAATGATGATTTAATCCAACATTATCCAGATATCAATTTAATCTTAAAATATACAGCAACTAGCACATCATTTAGTTTCCCTAATAATTTCTTCTATAAAGGTAAACCAAGAAAAGTAAGAGGTTACCGAAGACCTAAAGCGATAACAAGTTCTTCATGGTATGGAGGTATTGGGTTTGTTTTATCAGCATACACTGATGATGTCAGATATATCAAATCTGTTAAAACTGCTGCTGAATTACCAACTGTTGGTAATGCTGGTGATTTAATTATGGTCGGAACACCTACTTCACATGTAGGTTACGCATGGGACCCAAGAACAAATGAATGGTCAACAACATTATATACTTATATCAATGATGATATTTTAGGTGAAGCTAGAGAAAAAGAAAACGCATTTTTAAAAGCTAAAAATGAATTATTCTTAGCAATGAAACCATTTACATGGGCTAATAATTATTTATTACTTCACCCCATTAAAAAATGGGTTTTACAAAATGCGCCAATCGTAACTGGTAAAGAAATTATTGAAAGTAAAGGTTCAGTATTACCATGTCCATATAAAATTGAACCATATGAATGTACACTAGATTCATTCTGTGGACCATTTAAATATGTAGAAGAACCAAATTGTAATGATGCTGAAATACAACCGTATATAAACTTTAGGAATTTAGATTTAATGGATAGTCTAAATAACATGCCAAGCGGTTCAGATATGGATTTATTATATTATACTGGAACGTCATGTGATTTCTCTTCTATAGATACATTAAGACCAAATAAAGGACCAAACGGTTCTGGTGATTTTGGAGATACAACTTTAGAATATATAACTTATGTAAATGAACAAGAACAAAATATAAACGATATAGTTGATGGTTTATATTTAGGGTTTAAAAAATCAGATTTCCCATCAGTTAATTATAATCAACCAATACAACCTATTACCAATCTTAGTAAATATTACAGTAGTGGCACTATGAGACGTATTAAATATACATGGTGGTCTAGAGCATCAGCTTATACAGAATGGAATACAGTTAATTACCCAACACATGGTGTCCCATTAAGTAGTTTATTAAGTGGTGTTAGTGATGTAAAATATTTAAGTGCGGTATCAACGGTTAGTGAATTACCAACAACAGCTAGTAAAGGTGATTTAATTATGGTTGGAACACCTACTTCACATGTAGGTTACGCATGGGACCCAATATTAAACAGTTGGAGCACTGCATTACATGATTTTATTGAAGACCAAATTTTCATCCAAAGAAGACTACAAAAACAAGATTCAATGGATAAAAAAAGAAACATGGTTTTATCGATAAAACCAATGTTATGGGCTAGTGAATATTTTATTAGTGATATGACTAGAAACTGGCAATTAAGCAATGTTTCTGGTTACACCGTTAATACAATACCAGAGTTAATAGCAACCAACGGTGTTAATTTACCACCTAAATATTCAATAACAGCAAGTACTCATACATTATCTGGCTTTACTGCAACAACAATAATATATTAATTAAAAATTTTTAAATATGTATTTTTTTGACATAGAAGATTACGCAACAACAACTAGAGCAGCCTTTGACGCTGACGCAAAAGCTGGTAAAGGTGGTGGTGGTATTAACTATTGTGGTAGAGGTATGTACGGTTCATCATTTGAAGACCTAGTTACTACTGCTGGGGCGACTAGAGTTGCACACATTTTTGCGGTTCATCAATGGTTTACAGCAACAACAGTTAATATTGGTAATTCAACAAATACTTTAGCTAGAGACATTTATTATAATCAGTTATTACCAAATTGGTTACAATATAATATAGATTGGCGTAAATACGTTAATCAAGTGTCATTCACTGAAAAAAAATGGAGAAGTGCGTGTATTGATAATAAAGTAAATATTGGTTTTACTTGTACAAGCTATAAAGATGCATGGTCTAGTTATGCTAAATCTGGGTCATTAAATGACCCTAGTAGTTATTATTCATCAGCTAATGTACCTTATACTGGGTCAACAACATATAGTAGTTTTTCAGCTGACCCATCAACAAATAGTGGTACAACTGTTAATTTCACAATAGTACACCCACAATATAATGATTGGAATGATTCATATTATTATAACCAAAACAATTCATTAAGAAAATATATGGGTAGCCTTAAAGCGTTAATGAAGGCAATAGATAACGATACTTTTGAAGAGTATACAATATAAGATAATATTTATTTAAAAACAAACAATTATGTATTTTTTCGATTTATACGATTATTACACATATAATTCAGATGAGACAACATGGTACAATACTGGTAGAAATTATGTAGGTGTTGGTTGTGCTGGATTTATTAAACCAAATGATTTTGCTGATTATGGAACTACAGCTGATGCTACTAGAGACGCTTTCCTTAAAGCATTATCGGAATGGTTTTTAGCGTCAAGTGCTAGTGGTAACGCATATATAGACGGCTTTACACCAATAAATTATAGACCAGATTCTGGATGTACACCAACATATAATGAAATATGGGTTAATTGTATGTATGATTATTGTGATTGGCAAGTGTCAAAATATGAATTAATGGGTACAATTAATTTAAATAGATATTACTATAATGCCTTTACAAATCCACCACTTAACTATCCAGATTTTGTAGGTAAAACATATGAAGAATTTTTAGATTATATGATAACTTATGAAGATTCTTACACTGGAGTATCAACAGTAAATATAAGTATATATAACCCATACACTAGCTCAGCCAGCGCTATTACTAAAACTGTTAATTTTGGTACTAGTTTTGAAATTTCAGATTTAAAAGTTAAAGTTAATAATTATGATAATTTGATGAAAAAATTTATGTGTAGTGTTAAAAATATGATGGCAGTAATAGATGGTGACACATTTGATGAACTACCTTATGATAATAACTTGAATTTTTCACCAAACAATGGAGAAAATTATACAATATGGTAAAATTATATTTAATTTAATAATAAATTTATGTATTTATTTGATTTAGAAGATTTTTATAACTCTGGTGTTTGTGGTGCAAACATGACAAAAACAACTCCATCACAATGGGAAGATGTTTTTACTACATTTAGGTCAATTATTGACTATAATAGTAAATCGTTTAACGATTATTATTTAGAAGAAATTGCTAATTTCCCAGCATCTGATTGTAAAAATAAAATTATTGATTTGTACAATGAATGGTTTGTGTTTGTAGATTACGAACCAATAGGTCCATTAAGACAAGCGTTGGCTGATTTAGAAAGTTCTTTGGTAAATGGTACTTTTGACCAATGTGGTTATACTGAATGGAATGCTTATATGGATGCTTTTAACCAAAACAAAGAGTTACAAAGACAAATTGTATTTTTATTAGACACAAATTGCGATGTTCAAGCATATGATTTTAACACATGTTCTGAAATTACAACAATAACTGATGAAAAACCAGTAACAAGTAAATGTTGCGGTATATATATTAAAAGAATTGATATTGGTTCTGAATTTAGAGGTACTGTAACAGACAGTAATAGCTCATCACAAACATCTGGTGGAATATCAATTGTTAACAATTAACAAATTTAAAATTTAAATATATTTATAGTTATGTTGGTATTATTAAAAAATATAGTTGGAGAAGTTGTAACTGAATACAATGGTTCTGTTAATTTGGTTAAAAATGTTGTTTGTGATATTCAAACTGAAGATTACATAAACATGTATGGATTAACTGCTTTTTTACAAGACTTTTCTAGAATTGAATATACTAGTAGAGCTAATACACCTATTGTTTATGGATTAAAAAACCAATATGATGTTGAAATTAAAGATATAGAAATAAGCTACTAATGAGATACCAAGAAAGAATATATTCACAAACACAACATTCTGGGCGTAGAAACAAAAAAGACAATAATGTCAACATGAGTTCAGATATATGTATTTTTCAATCACCTTTATTCAACATAACTGGTGCGACAAAAATAGATTGTACTGGAACAACTATGTCTGCTGGTACTCACATAGTAACTACTAGTTTAACACAAACAATACCATTATCATTTGGGTTTACAGCAAACACTCAAACATTTATTGATACAGAAGCTACATTTAAATTTTCAATATATAAATACGAAGATGTTTTTACTGGGTTTACAACGACACCGATATTTTCATCAAACATTATTAGTTATTCAGCTTTTAGTGCGACAAATACAACAACACAATATATACCAACTAGTGGACTAACATTAGACGGTGAATACTTAGTTAAAGGATTTTTTGAATATAGTGCATGCACTGATTATTTAAGAAGGTTAGGTAAAAAAATAGACACATCATTTTATTTATTCGGAAATGAATATAGCATTTACAATGGTGATGTTGATTATTACTTCTTAGCAATGACATCAGCAGCAACACCTACATTATTCACAGCTGGTCAAGGAATCCCAGTTAACTCATTATACCAATCAGTAATATTACCAGAACCTAATACAACTCAAATATTATTACCTAATAATCCAAGTGGCGATTTTGTTGTAACATTAAATGGTTTAACTTTAGCCAAAGATTACGATTACATATACAGCGCAAATGTAATCACATTAAGCGCAGCAACTGTTGTTGATGATATAGTAACGTTGATATATGTACCTACAGAATCATCACAATTAACAATTGATTATATTGATGTTGTTGGACCTATACCTAGCGGACCTACAAACGGTGAAGGTAGTAATAACTATTATTATAACACAACAACAAATAAATATGAGGTTTATACATCTGTTAACCCAGATACATTATCAAAAATAATTGTAATGATAAACGGGGCTACATTAGCTGATAATGTTGATTATTACAAATCAACTACTAACCCAAAACGTATTATTTTAGAAGGTGATATATATGATGGTGATATGATTACATTGGTTTATTTTCCTTTGATACAATTTTCAAATGGTATAAACACAAATTTAGTAACGGTAAATTGGACAATAGACCCAGCACCACAAACAAACAATGGTGAATTTACATTAGAAGTAGGTTATGACAATACATTTAGTTCTTTTTATTTTACTGGAACGACAAATTACATTGAAAATGTAAATGTATATACAAATAGTTTTAACGTTACTGGTAGTGTTGGAACTCAATATTTCTATAGAGTTAAAAATAATAAGAAATACACTACTTTATGTGGTGATGAAATAAACAATATTAGTTATAGTGATACCATTCCTATAAAAATAACAACTAATTCTGTAAATTCGTATTAATATTATTTACTATTGAATATTTATAATTAAAATAAAAAAAAGATATAATAAAAAACAAAATATAAAATAATATGTCATATATTATAAAAAGTACAAGTCCATTTGTTTCAATCAAATTAACTGAAATAGGAAGAACACAATTAGCGTTAGGTAAACTTAATTTTTCTTATTGGGCTATTGGTGACTCAGAAATAAATTATGGTAGAGAAGCTATAGTTGATGCAAATCCTACAGACGTAACTTTATCAGCAACAAGTGTTATTTTTAGACCTTTTGATAAACAACCTAACTTAAAATCGTTTATCCTACCTTCAACAACTTCTGACCCTTTACAAGTTGTTGACAGTTCAATTATTAGTGTTGTTAGGTCAGTAGTAAACAACCAAGCAGACACAAAAGGTTTCTTTGATTATAGTGGTGGTACTTTTACAACCAAAACTGGTTCGACATATGTAAAATATACTTCGTTTAATGACCCTAGCGCAGTAGGTAGCTCTATATTTAGTGGAACAACAAGACTTTACATTAATTCTACTGGTATAACAACTGGTGATTATGTATTGATTAAATATAGTAACTATAAAGGAACACTTTCTGGTGGTACATTAACAGCAAATAGTAACGATAAACCATTACAAAACTTATGGTATAAGATTCAAAGTATGACAGCAGCCACTACTGGTTATTATGTTAATTTAGATAGACAATTACCAAACTTCAATTTAAGTAACTTTAGTGGTTATTCACAAATTTTTGTTTATGGTGGTGGTGAAGTTAATGATACGTTTGGCGCTGAAACACAAACAGCATATTGGGATTCTAACACATTATCATTTGATTCGTTATGTCCAGTTAACTGTGAAGAAGTTCCAGTTTGGAATATGAATAATGTATGGTGTGAAACGTTGGCTGGTGTAACTGGTTTATCAACAACAAACTTATACGAAGATTATACAAAATATGGTTCTTATAGTTATTTAGGTAGCAAATACCCTTATTTTAATTTACCTTGTATTTCTTCAGCTAACGCAATACAATTAACGAACCAAGCTTGTGATACTCCAGGTAAAAGCGTGTTGGATGATGTAACGAAATCAATCTCAATCATTCACTATACCAACAATATGGTGTCTAGTATTTACGGTGAGTTTTTCTACACTGATATAGTAAACAACAAATATCTTTATTTAGATTTACCAGATTTGATGTATCACAGAAGAGATTTTGCTTCTGGATTTGGTACTCAAATGGGTATGAGATTTATCGGTAGTGGTATTACAAACGCTATGGATAACGGTTTAGAATACATTGATTTAATAGAAGACCCAACAAGAATTCCATCAAGTGAAACTCCTTTGGTTGTAGGTAAAATATTCCCACAACTTAAAACAGTTGTTTTCCATGACGATGAGATTGTTGCTGCAATGTCTTATAAATCAAATAGAAACTGGACGTTACCAGAATTAACAGCAACATTATCGGCACCAAGTGGTGGTACATCAACTGGTATTTTAGGTGTTAACGAAACAATGTATTTAACTTATTCATTGGACAATTTAGGTGTATCATCTGGATTTACTTCAGCGTTACCTTGTCAAAAATACATTAAAATCACCAACACAACATCAACAGCTAAAGATGTTCAGTTTATGATTAATAGTGTTGATTTATTACCATATATGAGAAAATTAGAAGATGTTTCATATGATGGTTATGGATTCCATGCATATAAATTTAAATTATTATATCAAATAGTAACAAACATTAATGACAGACCAGATTCTGGCCTTTGGAAACAATTAGATTACACATCAACAGCAATTACTGGTGTGTCTGGAGAAACAATTAACCCTAGTTTATTAGAGGTTCAAATACCATTAACAAATGGTTTCGTATTAGATTTAATAAAAGATGCTTCTTCATCAATATTTGCATTAAATGGTTTAGTTAGTTATGTACCAAACATAAGCCCAAGTAACTTACAATTTGGTGATGAAAGATTCTTTTACGGTAATTTAAACACACACATTGGTGCGACTATCTTTAAGACAATTTTTGATATCAGAGTTAATTCTAGCCAATTTAATTCAACTACAAACATTACTAGAAGTAGTGACGTAACAACTAACCCACCAAATATTAAAGTAAGTGAAGTGGGTATTTATGATTCAGATAGGAATCTAGTTTGTATTGGTAAATTAAGCACACCAGTTGCTTTAGCCAATAATAATACAATAACATTAGAATTATCAATTGACTTCTAAAAATGGGATTTAATAGTTCAGCAACATCGATTACATTAACTGCTAAGTTAACACCAATAGGTAGAGAGAAATTAATATCTACTAATAATAATTTAATTAAGTATTTCAGTTTAGGTGATTCTGATGCTAATTACTATACTAGTTTAACATTATCAACTGGTCAAGTACCATCTATAAATGGTAACATTGGTTATGGTAATACAACTAGTAATAGTACACCACCAGTTGTAGGTATTAAAAGTTTTTTAGTTGTAAATCAAAATGGTGATTTAACTAAACCAGTTTCACCTCAATCAATCAATATCTTAACTGAAACTGCAAATAATGGTTCAGTAACAATAAGTGGTGCTAATTTAACATATAACTTAGTAAATAGAAATAGCGTTAACTCAGACCCACTAGTTAATTTATTTAGTTCGTTTAACTTACCTTTAGACTCAATATCAGATATTAATTATACTGGTGTTACAGCACAATCTGGTGGTTATTCAGATACTTGTTTTAGTGGTTTCGCAACTAATAGAGTATTATTTATTGGAATAAACAATGCTACATATGGTGAAGTTATTGATGGTAAAACAGTTAAATTAGAGTTACCAACTAGTGCTGGTACATATACTTTATATAGCACATTCCAATCTAATTCTGGTAGTGTAAATGAACTAGATGCTAATTACAGAGACGTTGCTAATAATGTTGTTTATTTTGGTTTAAATGTTGCTCCATTATTCAGCGACACAATCAAAAAACCTAACGGTGATTCATCATTAAGTTGGGCTACTGGTTATGGATTATCAAAACCATTTAGCAATAACAACAAAAGAGCATATAATTTACAAACAAACACAAATTTAGCAGCAACTGCTGACACAGCTGTTGGTATGGCTTATTTAGACAGTGGGTTTATAGCTATAACTAACCCAACAATTATAAATGATGTGTTAGTTTCTGGTACAACTTTATTTTCTGGTGTTACAGCAACAACATTAACGTTTGATAGTGTATCAACAAATGTAAGCCAAGTAATATCATGTATTGCAGAAAGAGGTGAATTTGGTGCATCAACTAGCATTTATTTTGGTAATGATGATATTCCAAAAATAACTGAAGTTGGGTTATATGATGATTTTGGTAATTTGATTGCTTATGGTAAAACAGATAGACAAATCACTAAAAACGTTAACCAATTTTTAGCCTTATCAATAAAAATTACAATATAACTATTTATTTTTTTTAATTTGATTTTAAATTAATACAAAATTAAAATCATGAAAGAAAAACAAAGTTTTTTATTGGCGTTAGATGTTTCGACATCTACAATTGGTATTGCCTTATTTGAAGATTTTGGTAACAAAGGTGAATTAAGATTATTACACCATGTTTCACCAATAGTTAAACCAAAACCATCTAACAAGATGGAAGAGTTATTCAAAAAGGTTGAAATATTTGAAACAGAATTTTTATTTAAATACAAAGATATTGGTATTGATAAAGTTGTTATTGAAGAACCTTTATTACAATCAAACAACGTATATACAATTGCTACATTATTAAGATTTAATGGTATGATATCTAAATCAGTATATGATACTTTAGGTATTGTACCAGAGTTTATTTCATCTTATGACGCTAGACAATATTCATTCCCAGAATTAATGGCTGTTAGAACATTTAAAAAAGATGGAACTCCTTTGAATGAAAAACAAATTGCTAAGAACAAACCAGTGTTATTTGGTGGTTATCCTTTTGACGTTGATAAAAAATATGTGCTTTGGGAAAAGGTTGCTGAATTAGAACCACAAGTAACTTGGTTCTATGACAAAAACAACAAACTTAAAAAAGAAACGTTTGACACATCAGATGCATATGTCGCTGGTATAGGGTTCATGTATAAAAATAATCTTTGGGATAGATAATTATTTTAAACAAATATTTGTAAATGGTTTATTATTTTTGTAATTTTGAACCGTGAACGAATATTTGGTATACATACTAGAAAGTTTTTTAGGTCCTCATAGAAAATATAATGAGGAAACGGGGCAGATTGCCTTTGATTGTCCAGCATGCGCTGAAGACAAAGATATGCCAGAGGGTGACGGTAAAGGTAACTTAGAAGTTAACTACGAAGAATCAGTTTTTAAATGTTGGTCATGTAAAGAAAAAAACAACATGTATGGTTCAGTATACAAATTACTTAAACGTTACGGTTCACCAAAAAACTTACGTGATTATGTATTGATTAAACCAGATATCAGCATATCTGAAAAGGAAAAAAAGAAAATCATACTTACATTACCAGAAGGTTATAAAGAACTATCTAAATGCAAAGGTAATGAATACAGATACAATCAAGCTATTGGATATTTACGTGAAAGAGGAATCACTGATGAAATAATCAAAGATTATAAAATAGGGTTTACTACCAGCGGTAAGTATTTCAACAGAGTAATAATACCATCTTATGATTCAGAAGGTGAATTAAATTATTTTATAGCTAGATGGTTTCCAAAAGATTTTACTAAACTTAAATATTTAAACCCAGATGTTGAAAAGCAAGAAATAGTTTTTAATGAAGGTAAAATAAATTGGGATTCTACAATATATTTGGTTGAAGGTGCAACAGACCATATAGTCACACCTAACTCAATACCGTTATTGGGGAAATACTTACCAGAACAATTATTGGACTTGTTACAAGAAAAAGCAAAAGCGTATGTTGTTATCGTAATGGATGATGACGCTTATGACGATACTGTTAGGTTATACCATGAAATTAACTTTGGTGAGCTTAGAGGCAAAGTTAAGGTGGTTAAGTGTCCAGAGGGTTATGACCCATCTAAACTATTTGAAAAGTTTGGTAGTAAAGGTATTATTCAATTACTTAAAAGTGCGTATAAGTTAACTATTTGAATTATTTCATAAAATCAATTAACTGATTTTTAATAGGATTATCAATTAAAGTGACTAAAATACCTTTACTAGATTCAATACATTCTAATTTAGAATCAGTTTTACAGAACTTATTAAACATACCAAATAAATTAGGGTTGATTGTTCTACCTTTGCTTAAATATGCATGACCAAATTCATAAATAAATTTTTTAAGTATCTTAGAACCTATTTTTTTATTTTCTAAATTTTTATTTAAGAAAATATGGGGATGATATATAAAATCTTTTATTATTTGAACATAAAATTGAATTGAATCAGATAATATTTCTAAACTTGGGTCGTTAAATTTAATTTTTAAATACATTTTATCGTTACCGTCATCACCATTTTCTAAAATTTCAAAATCGTTTAAACCTATTGTTGATATTTTAGTTAATAACTCAGAATCAATATCTATGTGTTTAGGTAACTCAAATGATTTATCATCTAACATCTCTTTTAATAATTTTTTAATAAATGTTTTCATTAAATAAAGTTTATTGATAAATAGTTGCAAAGTGATTAAAAATATAGTATATTTGCATTAAAATAAAATAAAATGAGTAAAGCAAGATTATGGGAAGGTCCAGTATATCTAGAACCTATTGAACATAAATATCATCATAGAGTAACTGGTAAAATATATAAATCAGTTACTACTACTTTGACATCTATAGAACCACATTTTGATTCAGAAGCGGTTTCTATGGCTATTGTCAATCAAGCTGATAATGTTAAACAAGAGAAATATATCGGTATGTCTCAACAACAAATATTAGAATATTGGCAAATGTTAAATGATGAAGCGAACATTTACGGTTCTAAAGTTCACGACATCGTTGAAAGATATTTATTAGCAAACAAATGGTATTTCCCAGATGACACTGAAGACGGTCAATTTGAACAAAAAGTTATTGATGGGTATGAAGCGTTAAAAATTGATGAAGGTGTTGCCATATGGCCAGAAAGAATATTATTTGCTGAACAATATGAGTTAGCTGGTATGTCTGACCTTATTATTGATATTGATGATGTATATTTTGATGTTTGGGACTGGAAGACAAACCGAGAGTTTAATTTCTTTGACCCATTTGGTTTTAAAACGCTTTTTAAGCCATTTGACCACATGCAAGCATGTCAATGGTCAGTTTATACATTACAGTTGTCTGTATACGCTTATATGTACGAATTAGAGTTCCCTAAAAGAAAATGTAGACAAATTAGAATTGGATATTGGGATAAAGAAAAAATGTCATTTGAAAAGATACAAATAATGTATATGAAAAACGAAGCTAAGAAGTTAGTTGAAATGCATTACTATAACTTAATGAAAAACGCATAATATGATAAAGAATAAAGATAAGATAATTGAAAGTGATTTACTAACAGAAAATGAAAAGAAATTAATTTTATTTGTTTTGGGTAGACAATTTATAATGGGTGAATGTGTCGTAACTAATGAGGAATTAATTGAAGAATTAGAATTAACCAAATATCATTTATCAAAAGTTACAAAATCATTAAATGCTAAGAAATTTTTTAAAAGTGGTGGTGATGTAGCTGGTTATAGCCATATAAAACACTATGGTTATAATGGTTTTAGAAATATTGGTAAAAATAAAAGAATAATAATAAATGAAATATTATTAGAAAGTTTTTTAGATGGTAAAGAATTAGAGATTGAAAAAATACAAAAAAAATAATTATAAATGATAAAAAAAGTAGTACACTTAGCTGATATACATATCAGAACACTTAGAATGCATGATGAATACAAAGATGTGTTCAAAACATTATTGGGTGATTTGAGAGAATTATTAGCTGATTATAGCAGAGAAGAAATTAGAATAGTTATTGCTGGTGATTTGGTTCACCAAAAGATTGTTATTTCTAATGAGATGTTAATTTTAGGTACATGGTTCCTAAGAAAGTTAGAAGAGATAGCACCAGTTATTATAATTGCTGGTAACCATGATTTATTAGAAAATAACGCTAATCGTATGGATAGTATTTCACCTATGGTACAATTCTTGGGTGATAAAGAAATAAACTATTTCAAAGAATCTAAATGTTATTTAGATGACAATATTGTTTGGTGTGCGTATTCTATTTTTGAAGAAAACGCTAGACCAGACATTGAAGGTGCTAGAATTGAATTTGGAGATGACAAAACATATATCGGTTTGTTTCATGCGCCAATAATCAACGCTAAAACTGATATTGGTTATGAAATCGACCATGGTGCTGAATTAGATATATTTGAAGGTTGTGATATTGCAATGTTAGGTGATATACATAAACGACAAATATTTAACCATAAAGGTATTATGATAGCTTACCCATCATCACTGATTCAACAAAATTTTGGTGAGAATGTTAGTAAACATGGTTTCTTATTATGGGATGTCGAAACTAAAACATATACTGAACATGATGTTGATAACAAATATCCATTCTATCAATTTAAAATAACATCATTGGAAGATATTGAAAATGGTGAAGAAAAACTAACTAATTTATGAAACTAAGCGAATTAAAAGAGTTTATTAACTCTCTACCAGAAGAAATGAATGATTTCACCGTTGTTAATGGTGAATATGGGTTTGTAGACCCAGAAAACGAAGAAGGATTTATCTATAGAGTTGATAAACCAGTATTAGCAATAAATGTTGATGAGAAAGACCATGAAGTTGTGTTGCTACATCAAACACGTGAAGATTTAACAAAAGTGGACCTTGGAGATATCTAAACAATTAAAAGATGAGATTTGGGATTATTGCAGAGCCAATAATATAACCAATATTGACGAATTCACAATGAAAATTCTTAGACAAGGATTTACCGTTGAGAAATTTGGCGCTACACCACAAACTGTAGAGAAAGTGGTTGAAAAGGTAGTCGAAGTTCCAGTTGAAAAGATTGTTGAAAAAATAGTGGAAGTAAAAGTTGAAGTTCCAGTTGAAAAGGAAGTTTATATAACTGATAATTCTAATAACGAAGAATTAGCGAACAAAATAAAAGACCTAGAAGCTGAACGTAACAAATACAAAGAAGAGTCTAAAGACTTTGAACAAAAATGGAACGATACTTTAGAAAAATTAAGAGAAGAGTTAAAAAAGAAAAACAAAAGAGATTTATATGGAGAATAGTATTGTAGTATCAGATATCAAAGCGATATCACCTTATGCGAAGATAAAAGTTTATTGGGATGACCAACCACATAATTACAGCAGAGAAGCTAAAAACAAAATTAGAAATTACTTTGCTACTAAATATGGTGTTAACAAAAACAACATAAACGTAATATATCGTCCAGTTAAAAAGACTGCCAATGGTGACCTTATTGAAATCACTGGCGCTGGTATTGAAAACATAATGGATGTTAACTATCAAAGAGCCCTTATGAAGGAGTTAATTGATAGAGATGGTAAGAATGTTGACTTTAATAGAATACTTGCGTTAGATGACAAAGTTAACGGTGAATTAAACGTTGATGTTAATGAAACACAACATAGAAGTTGGAGTGTTAAATGGTTAATGATTAATAACCTATTATCATTTGGTGAAGATAACTATATTCCATTTACAAAATTAAGAGGGTTGAACATAGTAAATTCAATCCCATCTAACCAAGGTGGTAAAACTACAATGACTATTGACGCTATGAAGTTTTTGTTACATGGTAATACGACAAAAACAGATACTAATGAACAAGTATTTAATCAATATAGTGACAAAAATGAATTGACTGTTCGTGGTATGATTGAAATCGAAGGTGAAGAAATCATCATTGAACGTAAGATGAAAAGAACTGCTAAGAAAGGTGGTGGTTGGACTATTGTTAACAAAGTTAATTATTATGAGTTATTACCAGATGGTGAAGAAAAACAATTAAATGAAGAAGACGCTACTAGAACAACCAAAAAGATAAAAGAAAGTATTGGTAGTGAAAAAGACTTTGAGATGCTTGTATTGGCAACTGAAAATAATCTAGATGATTTGATTGGTTTAACAACAACTGAATCTGGTAAAGTATTGACTAGACTTATTGGTTTAGAAATATTAGAACTTAAAGAAAAAGCTGTTAGAGAAATGTATAACGAATTCGCTAGAAAGAAAAAATCTAATGAATATGATGTTATTACACTTACTGAAGAAATAGATGACCATAATGAAAAGGGTCAATTGGCTGCTGAATTAGAAATTAGTTTAAATGAGAAGTTAGAAAAAGCTAAAACAGATATTGCTGATTTAAACGCTGAAAATGATAAATTAATAAACAGCAAAGAAAAAATAGATGTTACTATTTCTGAATTAAACCCATCTAACTTAGAAAAAGAAATTGCTGATTTGATTGAAAAAGGTGTTAAACTAAAAGAAAGTGTTGATGAATATGTTGTTAAAATAAATGAGATTGGTGAGGTATCTTTTGATGAAGACCATCATCATGAGTTAACAAAAGAGTTATCATCACAAACATCTTCAAAGGCTGTTAAAGAAGCTGAAATAACTAGACTTGAAAAAGTTGTTACCGACTTAATTGCTGGAGGTATCTGTCAATCATGTAACAGAAAATTAGATGATGTTGATAACTCTGAACACATTGCTAAACATGAATCAGATATTGAAAAAATCAAAAAAGAAGTTACTAAACTAGATGCTAGTATCAAGAATATAAATAAAGAATTAGAAACGTTAAATAAGACCAAAGAACTTATTGATGACAAAAACAAATATGAATTAAATAGAGATAGATTAGAAGTTCAGATTGGTTCATTAAAAAATGATATTGTCGCTAAACGTAATGATTTGAAAAAATACAAACTTAATTTAGATGCTATTGAATTAAACAAGAAAATTGATAGTGAACTATCTAAAATTAAAACAGATATTTCTGTGTTGGAATTTTCTAAAGATGATATTATCGCTAAAATAGAACGTGTTAAAACTGAAATTAAAAACCACAAACTTGGTGTTGAAACTAAAACCAAATTGATTGAGACTATTAAAAAAGAAGAAGAAATAGATAAGATTTTTAAAATCTATATTGATTTGGTTGGTAAAAAAGGAATTAGCAAATTAGTGTTGCGTTCTGTGTTACCAATTATAAATTCTGAAATACAAAGATTGTTAGATGAAGTTGTAGATTTCGATGTTGAGATATTTATTAATGATAAGAATGATGTTCAGTTTTTATTAGTTAAAGACGGTGTGTCAAAATTATTAAAATCTGGTTCTGGTTTAGAGAAAACAGCGGCTAGTTTAGCGTTAAGAGCTGTGTTAGGTAAACTATCAACTCTACCAATGCCAAATTTTATAACGTTTGATGAAGTTTTAGGTAAAGTAGCACAAGACAACATTGAGAAGTTAAAAACGTTATTTGATAAAATAAAAGAAATGTATGAAATAGTGTTCTTTATAACACACAATGATATTGTTAAAGATTGGGGTGACAATGTAGTTACAGTAATCAAAAAAGATAACATATCAAAAATAACTATTAAATAATTGCATATTTAATATTAAAATTGTACATTAGTTAAAAAAAAGGGGGTATGGAATTTAAAAATTATTGTGTAATAATAATGGGTGATACTAAAAATGTTATCGCTGAGATAGAAAAAATCAGCGATAATAAACCCAATATATTGGATGCCAAAGGTATCATTATTGCTACACTATCATCAGCGTTAACGGTTGGCGAAATAAACGAGTGGTTTAAATTACAAAACAGAAGTTTTTTTGTTTTTGATTTAAATCCTAAATCTTCTGGATATCACATTGCAAAAGAAGAAATCCATGAAGGGTTATTTGGTTTTTTAAAAGAATCTGATTCTATCTTAACTAAAAGAATGAATGATTTATTAGATGCTATTGAAGACGCTAAAATCATCAAAGAAAATAGTAAAAAAATAAAATTAGAAGTTAAAGAAGTTAAAGGTAGTATAAGACCAAGAAGGTTAACTGAAGAAGAAATTGAAAATATGACTCTTAAAGAAAAACAAGAAGCGATGAATAAAATCATAGATTCTGGGGTTGAAAAATTAACAGATTATGATAAAAAAATGTTGACCCTTTTGGCTAAATAAAGGATATAAAGTATTGACTTTTAAGAAAATATCCTTATATTTAAAAAGAATAACATGAAGAGTAACAATAGTATTAATGAATAAAAAGTTTGTAAATTTTGAAAACAACGACAGCATATCAAAATATTTTAAGGAAGTAAGAAAATCAGTAGTTTTAACTAAAAACGAAGAAATAAGTTTAGCGAAAAGAATTAAAAAAGGCGACACAAAAGCGATTGAGACTTTGGTTAAAGCAAATTTAAAATTTGTTGTGTCAGTAGCTAAAGAATATCAAGGGCAAGGTTTGCAATTGCAAGATTTAATAAATGAAGGTAATTACGGATTAGTTAAAGCAGCAACAAGATTTGATTACAAAAAAGGTTTCAGATTCATCTCTTATGCAGTATGGTGGATAAGACAATCTATTATTCAAAGTCTAAATGATAACGCTAGAATGGTAAGATTACCTTCAAATGTTATTAATAAGATTTCTAAGTTAAATAAAGAAATATCAAAAATTGAATTATTAGACGATGCTGATTTCACAGTTAATGATATTGATAACTTTGATTTAAACTTAATTAATTACCCAAAATGTACATCACTTAATGAACACATCAATGAAGAAGGTGACGAGTTAATAGAACTAATACCTTTTGATAATGGTGATGAAGACAAATTAATCATTGACGAAAGAATCAAAAATCAAATAGATATAACGTTATCTATTTTAAGTGAAAGAGAAAAAGAAATTATAAAATGTTATTTTGGTATCGATACAAATTGCGAAGCTATGACTTTAGAAGCGATTGGTGATAGATACGGTTTAACAAAAGAAAGAATTAGACAAATAAAAGAAAAAGCTATTAGAAAATTAAGACATAATGCTCATGATTTATTTGATTTAATAAATGAATAAACTAAGGGTCTATGACCCTTTTTTTAGTTTTTAGTATTTATAAAATAAAAGTATATGAAAGTAAAATTTAGTTACATAATGTTAATTTTAGCACTAACCGTTGCTGGTTGTGCTGCTTATTTTTCTGTGTGGGGTTTAAGTCAGTTATTTGCTGGCGCTAGCACAGCTGTAATTATAATGGCCACAACATTAGAAGTTGGTAAAGTGGTTACGACAACTGCGTTACACACATATTGGCATAAACTAGCCAAAGGGTTAAAGTTTTATTTAACAATTAGTGTTGCGATTCTTATGGTTATAACGTCTGTAGGTATTTACGGTTTCTTATCTAACGCTTATCAATCGACAGCAAATAAGTTAGAGATACATGAAGGTCAATTAGGTGTGTTAGAAGCGAAAAAACAAACGTTTGAAAAGACTATTGCTGATAATACAAAAATCATTGAAACTAAAACTAAACGTGTTGACCAATTAAACAACCTTAGAGGTAACCAAGAAACTCGTTTAGACAACTCAACTGATAATAGAAATCAAAGAAACGCTAGACGTGATATTGAGAGTTCAGATAAACAAATTCAACTATTGAACGCTGAGATAGACGCTATCAACGCTAAGAATATTGTTTTGTCAGATTCAGTTAACGCTTATAACGTTAAAGCTATTGAATTAAAATCTGGAAGTGAAATTGCTGGTGAAGTTGGTCCTCTTAAATACATATCAGAGTTGACTGGCATTCCTATGGCTAATGTTGTTAACTATCTTATTTTGTTACTTATATTCGTATTTGACCCATTGGCAATTGCGTTAGTGTTAGCAACAAATAAAGTGTTTGAATTGGAAGGTAAACAAACACCATTAGAACCTAAAATAAATCACGTACCATCTGGTGAAACACCAACAACTATTATCGAAATGATTAAAGAAAAAAGTAACGATGAGGGAATAACTGAGGGTGTAAATGAGGGTGTAAATGAGGGTGTAAATTTTGATGAAGACCATGCGTTAAGTGAAGTTATGAATCAGATGGTTGAAGATTTGGAAATAGAAGATATCATTATACCAATTGAAGAAGAACATGATGACACTGTAAATGACACTGTAATTGAGGCTGTAAATGACCAAATAACTGATGCTGTAACTCAAGTAGAACCATCAACAACTGTTAGTGAAAAAAATATTGAAGTACCAGTTTATAAAAAACAACCAGTAATACCAACTGGTAAAGTTAATTTAGAAGACATAAGAGAAATTAAAGAAGGTAGAGGGTTTTCTGTTGACGTTCCAAAACCTAAAACTAGCAACACGATAGAAAGAATAGGTTCAAATAAAATAATCAAAAATGGTGATGATAACAAAATATTTTATAAACGTGGTTAATGGTAATAGAAGATAAAAAATATTCATTAGAAGAAAAACATTACATACCTATAGAATGTATAAAAAAACAAATAGTTATTGGTAATACTTATAGTAACAATATGAACCATGTTATAGGTTGGAAAACTAGGTTAAATGGGAATAACAAAAAGACTGCTGCGTTTACCATAGATAAATCTGGTGTAATACATAAACATTTTGAACCTTCGTATTTATCAAAGTATTTTCCAAAGTTAGAGCAAAACACAAAATCGATTGTTATTTTATTGGAAAATGAAGGGTGGTTAACTAGAAATTTACCAGATGAACGATTTTATGATTGGAAAGGTAATATTTATAATGGTATAGTCTTAGGTAGAAATTGGAAAGGTCACAATAAATGGGCTGTTTATACACAAGAACAAATGGACGCTTGTGTTGAACTAGTTAACGATTTATGTGAAGAATTCTTTATACCAAAGATAGCTATGAGCCACAACACAAAATTGGATGATACTAGTAGTTTTAATGGTGTATTATACAAAAGTAATTTGAATAAACACTATTTTGATGTATCACCAGCATGGAACTGTGAAGAATTTAAAAATAAACTAGAAAGTAAAAACTAAACAAATGAAAGAAAACATCAACGAACACGACATGACAAAAAAAATGATGTCTGTAATTAGAGGGTTTAAACAACAATTAATAAAAGAAGATGATGCACCAGTAACTGCGTCAGTTCCTAAATTTGAAAAAGGGGATGATTTACCAGATACAGAAAATACTGAATTACCAAAAGATGGTCCAACACCTTTATTCCCAATTGAAGGTTATAAAAAATTAGAAAAACCCGATGAAAGGCTTGAAAAAATATCTACAGCTATAGGTGGTATAAAATTAGGTATTAGAGTTACTAGTGTTTACGTTAAACCAAAAACAGAAGATTTTAACGGTGATATCATTATTACTGGTGAAAAAATAGTTGATGATGAAAATAAAATTGAATTTTCTTTATCATTTACACAAGGTTCTAAATTTAACTCGACTAGTGATGATAAATTAAATGAAGAAGAAATAAAAAATGGGTTAAAGGGTTATTTAGTTAATCTACAAAATGAACCTAAAGTAGAAGAAGAGTATTTTTATGATGTTAAAAAATAAAATATTAATTGGATTAGTTTTATTAGTGATGTTTTTATTTACATCATTAGCTTTTTTATTTAAGTTATATAAAAATGAAAAAGAAGAAAGAACTAGATTTAGCAACAACATGGTTGCTTTAATCAAAAATAAATCTATGCAACAAGAATTAACTTTTAGAGAATTAAAAGACTTATACCCAAAGTATGATTCAATTGCAAAAGTTTTAAATATAAAAACAAAATACATAACAAATATTGTTGACACAAAATATAGATTCAAAGATTCAACGTTATCTGTTACAGTTTTAAAAAAAGATAGCGTTTCAGAAAAAAGTTATTTTAACTTAACTGAAAAATGTTATAGTCTTTCTGGTTACATTAAGAAAGACTCTATATCATTTACAAAAAAAGAAGTTAATGATAAGTTAACTACTTTTTTATATAAAGATTGGCATAAGAAATATTTATGGGGATTGTTAAAATTCAAACCATATTATAATGCCAAAGTTTATAGTGAATGCATGAAGGACACTATGAGCGTCATAAATAACATAAAGATTAAAGAATAGTTTTAATGAGCGAACCTAAACCAATTCAAGAAGGAACAACAAAATCAAACAAAAAGAATTATAAACCTAGAACTAGGAGAAAAGCGCAACCACCAAAAGCGATTATATCTAAACCTTTACCAAAAGAGTATGTAGAACAAAAGAAAAATGAGATTCCTATGTATGACCCTTTCACTGGTGAAGCTAACCCATATTATGAGGAATTAACTGGTAAAAAGAATCCATTGTTAGAAAAACCAAAAGACGCTTTATCTGACACTAAAAATGGTACTAACCATAGAGTACCAACACTTAAATACGGTAAAGAAGTAGTAGCGCCAGAATTTGTTAGAAACAACAGATTTTTAGTAATATTACCAAAAGAATTGGGTATTGAACCTTTCTTTGTTTCATCTATAAGTGGACCAAAAGTTATTTTTGAAAATGTTAAAGTGTTGGGTATAAATACACATATAAAAAAATATGTTATTGAAGATATTGTTTTGAGATTTAAACCAACGATAACTAACAATATTAACAAGAAACTATTTGATATGGGTTATAATCAAAAATATTTTGGTATGAAAATCGAAATGTTAGACCCAACTGGTGTTGTTTTTGAAACATGGTTAATGACTGGTTGTCAAATCAAATCTGTTGATTTAGGAACTTTTGACTATTCAAATAGTTCATTATCAGAATGTGAGGTGGTTATTTCATGTGGTGATTATATGATTAAATAATATTTATAGAATTAATAAATAAAGCCCTAAGTTTAGGGCTTTTTTTGTTTATTTACCATATTTATAATTAAAAGTCTAAATGAGGGATATAATTAAAGAAGAGCTATCAAAAACAGATGTCAATAAACAAATTAAAGGTTATATTGATGGTGCTGAGTTCAAAAATAAAATAGAAAAGATAGTTAAAGAAAAATTAAAAAACGAAAAAGAATTAGAAGATAAAGTTGTTGAAATAACTAAAAATGTTTTGACACAACTTTACAAAACTCTTTGGCTAAAAAGAAATACATGGATTGATAACCTTTCAAATAAAAATAATTAATAATGAGAAAACTAATTTTAACCAAAAACCAATATAAAACATTATTAGAATCTCTAAACCAAGAACCTATAGTTAAAGGAGGGTTAGATAGAGTTGATGATATGGCTAAAAAATATAACTTAAAAGAAGAATACAAAAACCTATTAGAATACCTATATGGTAAAAGTAAAAACCTATCAGAATTTTGGAATGAATGCAGCGTTAATTATGAATCAATTCTAGAAGGTTTAAAAGATATCTTAGTAAAAGAAAAAGACGGTTATAAATTGTCAAAAAAATTAGGTTCACCACAAGATGCATTAAAAATATACGAAGAAAGATTAAATGAAATTGTTGGTGGAATAACTGAAGGTGATTGGTTTGATAATCACCCAGACAATCCAATTAACCAAGAACCTAATAAATTCCCAAGACCAACAGCGCAAGAAAGCGATATTGATATTAAATATAACAATGGTGAAATAGCTATAGTATCATCTGGGGATGAACAATTATTATTTGATTTAGACGATTATAATAGTGAATTCATGAAAGCTGTTAGTGGTGATGAATCTGAGTTGAGTAGTATTGCTACTGAACTAGGTTATGCTGACGATAACAAGGATGGTTATTGGACTAACAATGATGAACAAAGCAAACAAGTATTAAAAAACTACATTGAATCAAACTCTGATAAATTAAAATCTATTACCGATGAAGTTAAAAATGATTTGTTAGATTTTTATTCACATGATGAAAAATTGATAAAAGCGTTAAATGGTGAAGAAGAAGAATTAAATGAAATAGATAACGAAACGGCTAAAAACCAATTAGCTAAACAATTTCCACAAACACATAGAAAAAGTGATAAAACACCAGAAGAAATGAAAGCGGCATTAGACGCTAGAAAAAATATTACTGGTGACCATGAAACTGGTGGTTTTGGTGGTAATTATTTAAATAAAAATAAAAAAGTTTTACCTAAAGTTCAACCACAATCTAAAAACCCTCCTTCTACACAAACTAGACTACCTTTTGATGAAACAATGTCACTTGGTGGTGTTGGTGGTGGTGTTAGTGTTTTTGGTGGTGGTAAGTCTGGTGAGAGATTAAATATGCCAGTTGGTAAATATAATGAACCACTTAAAAAAACTTTTAAAGAAGGGATAAAAGAAACTACACAAGGTGAAGGGTCGATAGGCGCATACGATGCAAACGCACTACCAATCGGTAGAAATGGTGAATTTAAAAATGTTGGTAAAACAAAGGCTGAGAAAACACCACAATATGCTGGAGGTGCATTTGTTGAATTTAACGATTGTACAAAACTTAATAATAAACCAGCTGGTTCTGGTTGTAGTACTGGTGCTGTAGATGGTGTTGTTAAACTAAAAAAAGCTAAAGGAAGTGTAAACGCACCTTCATTAGGTGAAAACAAGATTTATGAAACGATAGCTAAAAAGACTGGTAAAACAATCGATGAAGTTAAAAGAATAATTGAATCAAAAAACAATAAGTAATAAACTTTATTAAAAACTAAGATATTTATAATTAAATCAATTTAAAATGGATAAAAATATAATTAAAAAACATCTAGTAAACAAATTTGTTAATGAGGCTGAAACTCCAGGTATTGCAGTTACAGCAGCAGCTCAAAAAGCTTCTGAAAAAATTAACAAACAAGCAATAAAAGATGTTGATAAAGATTTAAACGGTTATGATAAAAATTTGAACAAAGGTATGGAAGTTACTGATGTTAACAACAAATTTAATTATAACAGTAACGAAGAAAAAGAATATCATGACCAAATGGAAATCATGAATGGTCAAGAGATGATTCAATATGATAGAAATCCAAATAAAGAATTTAGTGATAGAGCTAAAGAAGCTATTGTTGGTTCTAGTAGAATGGGTAACAATCCAGAATGGGCTAATGTTATTCCAGCACAACAAGGATTTACTGGTCCAGATTTTGGAAAAAATCTAGCAGCGTCAATTGAAAAGTCACAAGAAATTAGAGCTAAAGAAACACCAACAACAAAAATGTTTGGTGATGACTGGGAAGTTACGCCAGATAAAAGTCATAAGGCTTATGCATTTGAGAATAAAGATAACAATAAACCACAAATAAAAGAAGGAATGAAAAGACTTAAATTCAAAAAAGAGTTTAACGGTGTTGGAAATGCACTTAAAATGATACCAGAATCTTACAAAGTAGATAAAAAAGTATTTGAAATGACTGATGGTGTTGAAAACTATAAAATCCGTTGGGAAGGTTCATTAACTGAAGGTAAAGCAGTTGTTCTTATGGCAGCTGACAAAAACATGGTTAATGAAGACATGCAAAAAATGAAACACCTAATGGGGTACAAATCTCAAGAAACATTAGGAACTGTAAAAGGTAGAGCTAGATTAGATGAAAACTCAACGTTTAACGATATTTGGAAAAAAACAAAAATGTTAATGGAGATGGAAGACATCGAAGATGCTGATGCTAAAGAAGGTAACTGGGATGAAATCAAAGTTCCTCATGCTGCTGATGCAAAAAAACATGTTGAAGGTTCTGTAGCATCTGAAAAGAAAACTGAAGCGCCAAATCCAAAAACTGGTGAATTTGAAAAAATTAAAAAACATGCAGCTGAAGCTACTAAACATGTAACAATGAAAGAATCTGTTGAAGAAGAAGAAGTTGTTAAAGAAGAAGAAGAAGTAAAAGAAGAAACTACTAAATCAACAGAAACAGCATCTAAAGGTGGTAAAAATATCGAAGATGTGACAGCTAAAGAAGGTAACTGGGATGAAATCAAAGTTCCTCACGCTGCTGACGCTAAAAAACACATTCACATGGGTAAAGAATCAACTGCAAAAGTTGAAACTGAAGCTAAAGAAAACGAAGAAGGTTTATCTGAAGGTGTTGTAATTGGTGGAATTAAATTTGAACCAATCAACGAATCATGGATGGGTGAAGGTATGTATGAAGAAGGTATGTATGAAGAAGGTATGTACGAAGCTGAAGGTCTTAAAATAGGTTTTAATGATTTCAGAGATATGATTAATAATAAATTAAGAAGTGTTTTTGGTAAAATAGCTGCAAACGAAAGAGTTACTTTATACAATATATTTGATAAATTAATTTCAGTATTTGATAATCCAGGTAATCAAGATACTGGTAAATTAGGTACACTTTTAGATAAATTTGATATGGTTGTTAGTGATATGAACGCTAAACAACCAGACGCACAACAAAATATGGGTGCTGATACTAATATGGCGATGGGTGAAGGTATGAATGAAGAATACTAAATATTTAATTAATTAAAATATAAAAAAGGTACTCATATGGGTACCTTTTTTTATTGATACAATATTTATGAATAAAAGTTATGGAAAAGATTACAAAAACTGGTACAAAAGGTATCGAACTAATCAAGAAATTTGAAGGTTTCAGTGCAAAACCTTATAAATGTCCAGCTGGTGTACCAACAATAGCTAATTAATTAATGGCGGTAGTATATAGACATAGACGATTAGATACTAATGAAATTTTTTATATTGGTATTGGTGTAAAAGAAAAAAGAGCATATGAAAAACGTTCTAGAAATAAATTATGGGAAAATATAGTTAATAAAACTGAATATAAAGTTGAGATAATAGTTAAAGATATTGATTATGAATCAGCAAAAGAACTTGAAATATTATTAATAGAAACATATGGTAGACGTGATTTAGGTTTAGGTAGTTTAGTTAACATGACCAATGGTGGTGATGGTAATAAAGGTATGAGTCAAGAACAAAAAAATATAATCTCAGAAAAACTAACTGGTAAGAAACAATCTGAAGAAACAAAGAAAAAACGAAGTGAAACTTCAAAAAAAACTTGGTCGGACCCTAAATTAAAAGAACTTAAAAGTAAACAAACTTACGAACTAAACAAGTTAGGTGTTATTGGAACTAAAGGTAAAGAGTCAAAAAAGAAGGGTATTAAATTAAGTGAAGAAACGAAAGAAAAGACTTCAAAAGGGCTTAAAAAATATTATGAGAATAACAAACCACATAATTTTAAAATAATAGAAGAAAATATAAAAAATGATATAATTATAGATTATAATAATGGTATAAATAAATTACAATTACATAAGAAATATAATTTATCTAGAAACATAATAAATAGAATAATTAAAGAATATGAAAATAACTAAAATTAGTGAAAATGGTATAAACTTAATAAAAAGTTTTGAAGGCTTTTCTAGTAAGCCTTATTTATGTCCAGCAAAAATTTGTACTATCGGATATGGCGCAACTTTTTACCCTAATGGTAAGAAAGTTACTATGGCTGACAAAGCTGTAACAGAAGCTGAAGGTGTTGAATTGTTAAAATCTATGTTAATAAAATTTGAACAATATGTTGATTCATACTGTATAGACAAAATAACACAAAATCAGTTCGATGCGTTGGTGTCTTTTTGTTATAATTTAGGACCAGCAAATTTAAAAGCGTCAACATTATTAAAAAAAGTTAATAAAAACCCTAACGATGAAACAATCAGAGCAGAATTTATGAAATGGACAAAAGCTTCAAATAAAGTATTAAAAGGTCTAGTTGTTAGACGACAAGCGGAAGCTGATTTATATTTTAAAAAGGATTGAAATGGCGGTTGTTTATAGACATGTACGTTTAGATACTAACGAAGTTTTTTATGTTGGTATTGGTAAAACTATAGCTAGGGCTTACCAAAAAAGTAAAACAAAACGTTCAATTTTTTGGTTAAACATTATAAATAAAACTAATTATAAAGTTGAAATATTAGCTGAAGATTTATCATGGGAAGAAGCTTGTGAGATGGAAAAAAAATTAATTTACGAATATGGTAGAAAAGATTTAGGTACTGGCACTTTAGTTAATTTAACTGATGGTGGTGAAAATCCACCATTGATGTTAGGTGATAAGAACTATTCTAAAACTATTGAAGGTAGGAGAAAAATTTCAGATAGAATGAAAGGTAAGGTAATGTCTGATGAAACTAAATCCAAATTATCAAAAAATGCGAAAGAAAAAGGTTTTGTACCACCATCACAAAAAGGTAAAACTAAAAGTATTGAAACTAAAATAAAACATTCAAATTCAATTAGTGGTGGTAAACATTGTAATGCTAAAAAAATTATTTGTATTGAAAACGGTAAAATTTGGGATTCAATTAAAGAATGTGCTAAAGATACTAATATAAGTTATAGTACTTTAGTTAATAAATTAAATGGCTTTAGAAAGAATGATACTACGTTTAAGTATTTGTCGAACATTGAAAGGTTTAGTTAGAAGAAGAACAGCAGAAGCTGATTTATATTTCACAAAATAAAATTATAAACAAAAAAACAATAAAAACCCTGGCAATTGCTGGGGTTTTTCAGTTTTTTTTAAATATTTATATTAAAAACTTACAACATGGATAAACTTAACAAATTATATATCGGTATTGGTTCTATTATCATGATGCTTTATATTTTAACACATACCTTTATAATGTTAGATTATATTCCATTATGTAAAGAGATTGCAATATTCAATTATTTATCAATTATCCTTTTTTCTATCCCAGCAGTATTATTCGTAAGAAACTATATAAAGAAAAGCAAACAATCAGAGAATTTAAATTATTACGCTAAATCATTAAACGAAACGTTAATACATCAATCACACAATCAATTGTTTTATGATGGGAATATTGTTGATGGTGCCAAACTATTAACCAAAGAAGTGACGTTATGTGCAAATGTTGATAGATGTTCTATTTGGTTATACAACAACGATAAAACAAGTATCATTTGTCAACAACTATACATTAAAAGTGATGATAAATGGATTGAAGGGTTAACATTAAATAAAAAAGATTATGAACCTTATTTTAATGCGCTAAGTGTTAATCCAATTATTGTTGCTGATGACGCTGAAACACATCCATCAACAAAATGTTTTAAAGATGGTTATTTGATTCCATTAGGTGTTAAATCTATGTTAGATGTTCCAATACTTTATAAAGGTAAAGTAATAGGTGTAATTTGTATTGAATCATTAACACCTAGAGAATGGCATAAAGTTGAAATTAATTTTGCCGAAATGTTATCTTCATTATATTCTTTTATGTATTCAGTAAAAGAAAATAAAATGGTTGAACAAAATCTTGTTGATTTCCAAGATTTCATAAATGAAACAGCGTTGGTTTCAAAAACAGACAAACATGGTAAAATAACATACGCCAATAAAAAATTTTCAGAAGTATGTGGTTACACAAAAAGAGAATTAATTGGTAAAGACCATAATTTGGTTAATTCTGGTTTCCATGATAAAAAATTCTGGGCTAAGATGTATAAAACTACAGTCAACGATAAGAAGATTTGGCATAGTTTGGTTGTGAATAAAAGAAAGAATGGTAGTTTATATTATGTTGATACATATATTAAAGCAGAGTTTGACCATGATACGAATGAATTAATCGGTTTCTCATCAATAAGACAAGATATGACTGAGTTATATGAATCATTGAATGAGTTAAACAAAAAGAACACCTATTTAGAGCACGCTGCGAAGATTCTAAGACACGATATGCATTCTGGTATAAATACATATATCCCAAGAGGAATTAATTCATTACAACGAAGATTAACACCAGAAATAATTGAAGTAAATAAATTAGAAGCACCATTGAAGATGCTTAAAGAAGGTTTGAAACATACACAGAAAGTTTATAAAGGTGTTTATGAGTTTACAAATTTGGTTAAAAAAGACGCTGTGTTAGCTAAAGATTATCATAACTTAAAAGAAATTTTAACAACCTTTTTAAAATCAACAGCATATTTCAGTCAAGTTAAAATACATGATTTACCTAATTTTGAAGTTAACGAATCATTGTTTTGTACAGCAATTGATAATCTTATTAGAAATGGTTTAAAATACAATGACTCAAGCAATAAATTGGTCAACATTTACATGGAAGATGATGAAACGCTAGTTGTTGAAGATAATGGTAGAGGATTAACACAAGACCAATTTGAAGAATATTCTAAACCATATAATAGAAATAAAAACCAAAAAGAACCTGGTACGGGGTTAGGGTTAAATATTTGTATAGCAATACTTAAAGAACATGGTTTTGAAATTTTTTCAGAAAAAATTGTTAATGGTACTAAAATAAAAATAAAATTAAAATAGTTATGATAGATTCAATATTATTAGTGGATGATGAAGATTTATTTCACTTAGTTTTCGAAGACGCATGTAGTCTTTTAGATATAACACTTTCTTTACAAAGCGTTTCTTCAGCAGATGAAGCTGAAAAAATGTTTAAGAAATGGTATGAAACAAATAAAACAGATGAACGACCAGAATGTGTGTTCGTTGATTTAAATATGATAGGTTCTACTTTTGATGGGATTGAATTGGTTAGAAGAATTAATTTTGAATATGGTAACCATGTTGTTATAGGAATTATTTCATCAAGTGACGAAGCAGAAGAACAAGCAAAAGCGGTAAAAGCTGGAGCGCAATTTTGGATTGTTAAATCAGATGAGATTGAACCTAGGTTAGAAGATTTCAAAAAAGATTTTGAAAACTATAAAAAAGGTAAAGGAAAATTTAGAGTGTATAGATGATAAAATTAGATAAAAATACAATGGAGCAATTAATCCATCTTTATGAAACCAGAAAAATAGGTTTGGAGGGTAATATTGCTAAATTGATTGAAACTGATGACGATAATTTTCAACAATATCTTAGAACATGTATATCTAACGACAACGATAATAGAAGAAAAAGATTAACAATAACCAAACAAGTTCAATCACAAAACACTGAATTAAAAAAAGCTAAAGAAGAAAACGAAAGAATAAACGCAGAATTAAAAATAGCGTTGGATGTTGCTGAAAAAGCTAGAGAAAATGCTGAAAATGATTTAGAACTTCTTCAAAAGAAAACACAATTTGAGTTAATAGGGTTGATTGTTAAAATTTCTTTATCTATAATTATTGGTGTAGGTTTATTTACTAGCTTTATGTATTTATATGTAATATATTTAGGTGGCGACACTACAGTTATACAATCAACATGGGCTAACATATTTGGTATATTATTAACAAATAGTTTTAGTATAATAGGAACAATAATGGGGGTTAAATATGCCTCTGATAAAAATAAAAAAAGATAAAATATGAGTTACACAAGAGAACAGATTAAAGCTGCGGTTGAATCAAAAGGTTACAGATGGTTTAACGATGACGCTAATAAAACTTATGATGTAAATATTGTAGGTATTCGTAATGCAGCAACTGGTAAAAAAGTTACAAACGTATTTGATGACATTCTTACTATTTCATTTAAAGATGAAAAAGGCGCTTGGCAATTTTATGCATGGGCGGCAACAACAGACCCAGGTAAAAAATCCATGTTAGAATGGAATAAAATGGGTATTAAAGGTGGTTGTGCAAGATTAGTACCAAATCAATATAGAAGTGTTTGGAGAATAGATAAACATCAAGGAAAATATGATGCGTTATGTCAAAGAAATGGAAACGTAAGAGTTTACCGTGATGCTGACTTTGATTTAGAATATGATGAAAATAAAATCACTGAAGGTATGTACGGAATTAACATACATAAAGCTGGTAGAGATTCTACATGGGTGGAAAACTGGTCAGCTGGTTGTCAAGTATTTAAAAGAGTAATGGATTTTGATGCGTTTATGAGTATAGTTAGAAAAGCGGCTAAAATACATGGTAATTCATTCACTTACACATTATTAAATTCAACTGATATTAAATAATTATAATGAGCAATAATTTTAATAAATTAAATTTATTGGCTTATATTCATAACCCAGTAAGTTTTGATACTATGTTAAAGATATATAAAACACATAATATCTTATTTGATAAATGTGAGTTATATGGAGATTTTACATTATCTCTTATCGAATTAGTGTTCACAACTTACTTGGGTGATGATTTAACGACAGATGAACAGCGTTTTAAACATTTTGAATGGTGTTGGAAAAAGACTGTTGACAATTTTGAAAAAGAAGACATAACTATCAACAGCGACAAGTTATATCAATATTTTTTAGAATTTGTGTTAGAGTTGTATTATTCAGACCCAAATAAAGATGAAAACTTAAACAAAACTTTATTGGTGATATGGACCAATATTTTTGATTATGAGAGAGAAAAGACAAACGCTGACATTGATACATTATTAGAATTATACAAAATATTTGAAATTTCGCTAAAAAAAACGTTTTAACTATTTATTTTTAGAAAAAATGCATTAGTTTTAAAAATATGAATACTGAAAGAATTATTAATTTGGTCATGATGGAAATGACCATGGATAAAATGAAACTCGAAGATGACATCGAAAGTGCCATCAACCGAAACGATATTTCTATTGAAGAAAGGACTAATACACTTAAATCTTTAGTATATAGACTTTCAACAGTAGAAAACGCTATTGCTACGTTTAGCAATATGTTAAATAATAATAATAACACAAAAGAAAAAGAAAATTAAAAATGGAAAAGTACGAAGAATTAAAAAACTTGGTAGCATCTATGGAAGATGACGCAACAAAATTTTACGAAAAAGGTAACAAAGCTGCTGGTGTAAGATTAAGAAAATCATTACAAGATGTTAAAACTTTAGCACAAAACATTCGTTTAGATGTTTCTACAAAAACTAAAACAGTTAAAGCTTAAAAAATAAAAATATGTTTATAGTTATACTTAATAAATTACTTATCGTTTTATTCATGTTAGCATGTTTAAACGTGGTTAGACACGCTTATTACTTTATTCAAGCTGTTGTAACTTCAACCGAAGAAGAACCTAAGAAATATAAAATGCCTAAATTACAGTTAAATTTATTAGGTATATCTATAGCATATATTTTATCAGTGCTTATTACTGGAATCACAATTTAAATTATTAAAATGTCAAATATACAAAAAACATTAGATTCTTTACAACCATATGTTATAGGTATAAGATATCTAGAAGGGACACCATTAGTTGATGCTGTGTTCAAAGAAGGTTGGACTGTACCAGATGACAATAAGGTTAAAAAAGTCAGAGGTAACGAAGAAATGAATTACTATATGCTTTTTAGTGAAGTTGCTGGTGTTGGTTTGGATGATTTATTAGATTATGTTAAGAAAACAATTGATTTAAATATTGAGCGTGAAAAGAAACATGATTTACTAAAGGAAAAAGTTAATGAGTTAAAAGAAATTTTTAAGAAAACTAGTTTAGATAAATTAAAAAGACTTAAATTTAATTTTAGCGAAGAAGACTTAGTTCCTAGGTTAGATGATTTTGACGCTGAAATAGAAGAAGCATTAAACGAAGACGCTATAATTGATGAACCAATACAAACAACCAACCCATCTGATTTTTATCCAGAAAATGTTGAAGAATATGCGACATCTGGTGAGAAAGAATTTGAAGAAACAATTATCCCATCTTATTTAGACGAAAATGGTAACCCAATTGAGTTAACTGAAGAAGAAATGGAAATGATTGAAGAAGAAAAAAGAGCATTACGAAACATGGAATTGCTAAAAAACAAAAAACAAAGTGAAAAACTAAAAGCAATATCTAGTAAAGTAGAATTACCACCTAGATAATAAACAACAACAAACAAAAAAAGCCCCTTAATGGGGCTTTTTTATTTTGAGAAAGCTCGTTCAAAAGCTTCTTGTACTGTATGTGTTAACCACACGCCAGCTGCGGAAATTAATCCATTAAAAAAAACGATTAAAATAGGTGATTCTACACCCAAACTACCCATAGGGGTTAATTTACTGTATCCAAAATAAATCATAATTCCAGAAACCGCAAAACCCATCCAAGTACCCAAACACATAAAACACGTGAATAGTTTATGAATACTGTAACCGCCAGTACCCATCTTTGCTAGAAAGTTTCTCCAACCTTCAAAAACAGAGCCATAAATTAAATTGTTACAAGCCCCATAACAAATAAGAATAAAAATTAATGTTGTCATAAGTTTTTATTTAAATATAATATTTATAGCGCATATAGTCAATATTTATAATAAAAAAGAATATGAAAAAATTCATAAAATATAAATTAAATGTTTTGCTTACCGAAAGTAAAAAAGATGAGTATCAATATCAAATGAGAGATATTGGTGGTTCTAACGTTTATTATCGAAAAAAGAAAAAAGACAAACATTGGACTATTATTGATGAAAAAGAATTTGAAATTACTTGTAAAAAATGTGATTGGCATTGGTTAGCGTCTGAATCAAATAAATCTGATTTATTTGTTTGTCATAAATGTGACCATGACAATGAATCTTCTTATGTTAAATAATTTACAATGTAAAAACTAATACATATATTTGATAAAAAGAAAAATATGAACGATAAGATGATTAACCGTGAAATTCAGATGATTGAAAACGAAATGGTGGCTGATAAATTAATCACCGACATCAAAAAAAAGAATTTCATTAATGACATAAAAACTAACTTGGGTACTGAAATTAAGAAAAACCCAAATAAAGTTAAAGTGATAACAAAATCAAAAAAAGAAAGATTTTTTGATTTTATAAAAAGTTTATTTACAAAGTTTTAATATGAAATACGAAGACTTAATAGAAACAGTTTCAGAAATAATCAATAATGAAAAAATTAATAAAAATGGGTTAATTATTACTTATGTTTTAGACGAAGAAAAACATAATAAAATGAATGAACATCTTTATTATCTGTCTAACCCTAATGGAACTGATTATGAAAAAAACAATGAGTTTGAAGTTGAAATAGATGGACTAATTGTTAAATTTATTAAAAAATAATTTGTTACGTAATTATCTTTTTGTACATTTGTAAAAAAAAGACAAATGGCTAAAAAATTATTAGAAGAATATGGTGACTATAAATTAGTCGCTGGGTTAGATGAAGTTGGTAGAGGCTGTGGTGCTGGACCAGTTGTAACAGCAGCTGTTATATTACCAAAAGGTTTTAATTCACCACTTATCAGAGATTCAAAGAAACTATCACCAAAACAAAGAGATGAAGCATACACATTGATAATGGAAAATGCTATTGCTGTATCATGCCACGCTGGTTCAGTGAAAGAAATTGATGAAATAGGTATCAACCCATCAACATTTAATACTATGTATAAGTGTCTAGATGAATTATCAGTTAAACCAGAACATATATTAATAGATGGGACTGTTTGGACTGAACGTGAACAAGACGCTGAAGTAACATTAGTACCAAAAGGTGATGATACATATACATGCATTGCTGCCGCTGCTATCGTTGCTAAAGTAAGACGTGACGAATATATGTGTAAATTACATTTATTACACCCACAATACAATTGGTGTAAAAATAAAGGTTATTTAACGCCAGACCATATTGAAGCGTTGAAAGAACATGGGTCAAATAAGTATCACAGAAAACAATATGTGAGAAATTTTGTAAAAAATTTGGTAGATTAAAAAATTATACTTACATTTGTAATATGAAAACAGAAACTAAAATATCATTATTTATAATTTCGCTTTGTGTAGTGACTTGCTTGTTTTTAGCGTCATGTAAGAAAATAACTCCAGGTAGTTACGCTCAGAATGAACCTAAACCAGAAGACACGACAACATGGGAGTGGAAATATACATACAAAGGAACGTTACCTAATTGGGGTGGTTCTACAAATAATGAATTAGTAGGTACAAGATGGGTATTAACAAAAGTAGTAACTGCATTTGCAACGTCATATCCAAATGACACGATTGAATTTGTTTCAAACAATCAATATAAGTGTAATTTCTATGCGTTAAGAACATATACATTAACTGCTGGTGTTGCATCAACAAATAAGACTTTGACATTAAATTATTTTTTACCTTTTGGCGGTAGCCATTATAGTGGCGAAGTTGGACAATACTTTGTTAGTGATGGACAAATAAACAACGCTGAGTTTAAGAATATACAAAACTCTACTGCAACAGTAAGGGCATGGTTTTTAAAATTATAAATAAAAATAAAATGAAAAGAAGTAAATTTTTAGTGTTAGGATTAATATTATCCTTAACTAGTTGTGCCGATACTGAAATCGAAACAACACCTATTTTAAGAGAAAAAGCAGTTGTGGTGACAACATTATATACACCATCAGAACATCGTACTGAAATAAGACGAACAATGGTTGACCATGGTGGGTTTACTGGTACTGATTATAACGGAAATACTGGTGTTAAAGTAGGTAGAAACCATCAATTAACAACAACTACTATACCAGAACGTTTTGGTGTTGCTTTTCAATGTGAGCATGGCACGTTTACAGTTGAAGGTAAAGAAACTAAACATAGAGTACTTCATGATAAACTAATAGCGTCTATTGGTGACACTGTAACGATTCTTTATCAAGAACATTACATTAGAACTTATGAGAAAGTAAACGGTATTAGAAAACTAGTTAAACGTGAATTATATGATATGGATTTCTTAGATGCACAAAAATAATTAGATAAAAATCAACAAATTAAAAAATAATTTAAAAAAAGTTTAAAAAAAACTTGCAAAAACAAAAAAGTGTTCGTACATTTGCAACACTTAATTATAAATCTTAAAAATAAAATATTATGAGCACATTTTTAAAAGCAATGCAAACAGCGGATTCGTTAACTGAAAACGGAATGGCTACAAACTCATCATCTTTGAACCACTGTGTAGATTTATTCTTCCAAATCGGTGCAATGAGAGGTCAAGACAAGCAAAGATTAATCAATGCTTTCACGAAAGCTTTTGCTGAGAATCCATTACATGCAATGAAATTGTTATTTTGGGCTCGTGACGTAAGGGGTGGTGCTGGTGAAAGACAAATCTTTAGAGATATTGTTGCTTACTTAGCTGAGAACCGTACAGAGATATTAAGTAAAAACTTACACTTGTTTAACGAGTATGGTCGTTGGGATGATTTACTAACTCTTGTTGGTACACCATTACAAACTACAGCGTTGAACTTAATCTCAGCAGCGTTAGATAGAAAAGATGGTTTGGCAGCTAAATGGATGCCACGTCCAAACGTATCTAACCGTGAGAAGAAAAGATGGGCGAATGCTTTAAGAAAGCATTTGGGGTTAACACCAAAGCAATACCGTAAGTTATTGACTGAAAACTCTAACACAGTTGAGCAATTAATGTGTGCTAGAGAATACTCTAAAATCGAGTACTCTAAATTGCCATCAAAAGCGATGAGTGATTACATGAAAGCGTTCTCTAAGAACGATTTAGAGAGATTCCAAGCGTATTTAGCTTCTCTTGAAAAAGGTGAAACTAAAATCAACGCTGGTGCGGTGTACCCATATGACATCGTTAAAAACTTGAAACATGGAAATGCTAAAGGTGCTAACGAACAATGGAAAGCGTTACCAAACTACATGGAAACTAACGAAGAGTATGTTTTACCAGTAGTTGACGTTTCTGGGTCAATGTCATGCCCAGCTGGTGGTAACCCTAACGTTACTTGTATGGATGTAGCAATCTCATTGGGATTATACATCTCTGAAAGAAACGTTGGTCCTTTCCAAGATGCTTTTGTTACTTTCTCTGAAAGTCCAAAATTACAAATCTTGAAAGGTAATTTAAATGAGCGTTACAATCAACTTCAAAGAGCTGATTGGGATATGTCAACAAACTTGGAAGCTGTATTTAAGGTAATACTTAAACAAGCTAAACAGTCTAACGTTCCTCAATCAGAAATGCCGACAATGATTTTAATCTTGTCAGACATGGAGTTTAATTCTGCTTTAAGAGGTAGAGGTTGGAACCCAACTGCTCAAAAAATGATTGAATCAATGTATGCAGAAGCTGGATATAAAACTCCAAAAGTTGTATACTGGAACATTCAATCAAGAGGTGATAACAACAAACCAGTACACTTTGATACAAATGGTACTGCATTGGTATCTGGATTCTCACCAGCCTTGTTAACAAACTTGTTAGCTGGTCGTGATTTAAACCCAATATCAATGATGTTGAGTGTTATCGACTCTGAGCGTTACTCACCAGTAACAATCTAAGAGGTTGGGGTGTAAAAGCCCCAATTTTCTTCAAATGTTTGTATAGAAAAATGCATTCTGCAACTTAAAAAAATTTATACAATTAATATAGTTCAGTAACAACCTTAAAATTAACACCTTCGGGAGATTTTAGGGTAAAAATAGGAGTCAAAGCCTAATAAAAAAATTGACACTTCTTTATTGAGTTTAGAAGGTTAAAACTACTCCAGCATTTTGTTACAAACACTAATTAAAAGGACTCATTTTGGGTCCTTTTTTTGTTTTTATGCTTTACAATGTGAAAAAAAATCGATAAACTTAAATTAAATAATAATAATTTAATATTTAAAGTATAAATGAAAAGAATTGTTGTAAAAGAAATTGATAAACTAAAAAGTTCTACGTTTGATGATAAATCGATTAGTGAATACCTAATCTATCTGATTCTAAATCTAGGTGAAGGTGATATAATACTAAATGGTTTTACTGAGTATGGTAGTAAAAACAAAGACGCTAAAGTTGATGAATTAATAATAGAACATTTTGTTACAAATGAAAGTTTAGAAACGATTGATAAACAAAACATAATCGAAGAAATAAGTTTCTCCGAATACATTAAAAACAAATAAAAATGAGTGAAAATTATCCGTTGATTATAGTGTTCTATTTGGACGCTGAGATGATGAAAATTAAAGAAATCATCCAACCATTCACAGAATCAGTTAACATGATGTTAAATCAAAAAAAAGCTAACGCTATGGCATTCTTCTTACCGACAAACGGTGAAGAAAGAGTTGAATGTATCAACCCTTTGGTAGTTCCAAAAGATGAAATGGAAAAAATAAACAAAATAATTGAAGACGTTAAAAATAGTTTCTCAATTGGTGAAGATATTGATATCCCAGAAGAAATCATTGAATTAGAAGAAAAACCATGTGACTGTGGTAATAACCCAGATGGTAAATGCAAATGTAATGAATAGAGAAGACAAAGCTAGATTATACGATGAATACGTAAGAGAAAGTGATATATTACAAAGAGAAATATCTAAAATAAAATCTGAATACGTATTTGAGATTCCTACAGATAAACAAGAAATTATAGATAGGAATAACGCTAGAATAGAAGTTCTAGTTAAAAACTTAGAAAGACTGTATATTGATTAAGGTCTAGTACTAGTCCTTCTTATTTTGGTGTATGGCCAACCAGTTTCTTCATGTATGATATCATACATTCGACCAATCTGTGCTGGTTGCGCTGTACCCATAAATAATAAACTTTTAATTTTTTGTTTTTTAACAATTTTTGCCAGCGTATGATGTAATCTTTGAGCGTCCTCTAAATTTTTACAAATAATCATATCAAACTGGTCTTCATTATAAATTACAAGTTTATTATAAACAACCAATACTTGTTTAACCATTTTTTTAGCGTGAGCACCTAACATAAGTCGTTTAACAACTTCTCTTATTGTTGGTCGTTCATCACCTTCATAACCATAGATATAAAACGTTTCTTCAATATTATATTCATCAGAAACTAATATTGTCCAATCGCCCAAAGGTTGTTCAGTGTATAATTTGCCATAATCATCCCTTAACAATCTAAAAGTATCATCTTCTTCAGTAGGTTTAGTAACACAAATTTCATATTTAACTTTTTTAATTCCGTTTGTGTTTAAAAATCTTTTTGGATAAAGGACATTATTTTCTTCTTTCATTTTGTGAAATTTAAGAAAAGCGTTTTGTTTGGTTTTACATTTATATAACGTTTTTTTATATTTTCCATTTGATAATAACACAATTCTATAACTCATATACTTGCTTTTTTATATAAAAATATGTAGTTTAGACAAAAAATAAAGATTAACATGAGTAAAAGAGATTATTACGAAGTATTAGGTGTTAAAAAAGGTGCTAGTGCTGATGAAATTAAAAAAGCGTATAGAAAACTAGCAAAAGAACATCACCCAGACAAAGGCGGTGACGAACAAAGATTCAAAGAGATATCAGAAGCATACGAAACATTGTCAGATAGCAGCAAAAAGGCTAATTATGACCAATTTGGTCATTCTAGTGGTAGACAAGGTTTCGACCCATTCGGTGGATTTAGAAATCCGTTTGGTGGAAGAAACCCATTTGGTGGGTTTGACCAACCTAGATATGGTTCAAATATTTCGTTAGTCGTTAAACTAACGTTAGAAGATATTTTTAATGGTGTTAATAAGAGCTATAAATACACTAGAAAAGCCAAATGTGGTACGTGTGATGGTCATGGTGGTGAAAACACTGTAGATTGTCACGTTTGTGGTGGTTCTGGTCAAATGGTTCACGTTATGAAGACACCTATGGGTATAATTCAGCAAATGACTGCTTGTAATCATTGTTCTGGCACTGGTAAAACATACACAAAAGAATGTGGGAAGTGTAAAGGAAATGGTGTTGTTGATAAAGAAGAAATGGTTGAAGTTGAAGTTCCATCTGGTGTTATTGATGGTATGTCATTTGTTATGGAAGGTAAAGGTCATTGTGTTAAAAATGGTGAGGAAGGTGATTTAATAATAAAGATTTTAGAATTACCACATAAATTATTCACTAGAAACGGTAAAGATTTAAAATTAACGTTAAAAGTACCTTTTCCAACAATGGTTTTAGGTGGTAAGATGGAAATACCTACAATTGAAGGTAACAACATTAGAATAACTATCCCAGAACATAGTGAAGTAGGACAAACGTTAAGAATTCCATTCAAAGGTATTAAAGTGTATGGTGATGATGGTAGAGGTGATATTTTTGTTAACCTATCTGTTGACATACCTAAAGAGATTGATGATGAAACAAAATCTGTTATCATTGATTTAAAAGAAAAATTACTTGCAACACAAAATTCTTAATTTGCTTGTAATTCATATAATAAAATTGTATATTAGGAAAAATAAAGTAAAATAAATAAAAAAGTAAATTATGGCAAAATTTGAAGAACCATTTGAAGACACGTTGGATTTATACAACGAAGTAATTAAAAATGTTGGTTTAGACCAATATGTTAATATCAGTGTATTGGTTAACAACAAATCTAAAGAATTGTTTAAAGTTAACAAAGCAAATGAATTGTTAAAATACAAAACTGGTGACGACATAATCATCGTTATCAATGAAAGAATTTTTGAACAATTAACTGATGAACAACGCAGAATTGTTGTTGAGGAATCTTTATCTAGTATCCATTATGATATGGAAAATGATAAATTAATTATCAGCAAACCAGATGTTGTAACATTTAGTGGTGTATTATCTAAACATACGTTTGATAAATGGAATACATTACGTGAGTCTATTAAATCTTTATACGAAGCTGAAAAACAAGCTGAAGATGAGGCTGCTAATGCTACTAGTAAAAAAGCAAAAGCATACTAATGAGTAGAGAAGAAGTAGAAGAACTATTGGCTGAGTCAAACCCAGAAGCGTTATTCATGGATGGGTTTGACGATGCTATAATAGGTATAGCTGAAAGACCTAATTTTGGTCCTATAGTAGCTTACGATGAAGAAAAAATAATTGAGATTCTATTCCATCAAATGGAAGCATCACCAGAAGATTTAGTTGATAGAACCAAAGATGAAGTTTGTTTAGAAATGGCTTTAGAATACTATTACTACAACGTAAAATCAACATGGATGGGTGAAAACACACCAATTATTATAACGACAAAATTTTATGAATAATATGAATTTAACTAATGAATTTAGAGATTATGCTATTAAGCATATGGGTGTTTCATCTTTAGAGTTTCACCAATGGGAACAAATGCAAGAAAAGCTTTATGGTTCTCAAGCGTCATTAATGGTGCCATCAGCATCATTAACGCCTTACATTCTTGAAGAAAGAGAATTAAGAGCAACACAAATGGATATCTTTTCAAGAATGATGATGGATAGAATCATTTGGTTAGCTGGCCCAGTTAACGACAGAATGAGCACAGTTGTACAAGCACAACTTATGTTTTTGGATAACTTAGAAACAAAAGATATTACTTTACATGTCGATTCTCCAGGTGGTTCAGTAAAATCTGGTTTATCAATCGTTGACGTAATGGATTATATCACATCTGATTGCGTAACAATTAACACTGGTATGGCTGCAAGTATGGGAAGTATCTTATTGGGTGCTGGCACAAAAGGTAAACGTTATACATTACGTTTCAGTAGAGTAATGCTACACCAAGTTTCGACTGGAGCTCAAGGTAACATCCAAGACATTAGACGTTCAATTGCTGAAGGTGAAAAGTATAATGACATTTTATTTGGTTTGTTAGGTCAATATACTGATAAAGACCCAAAACAAGTAATGGAAGATGCAAGTCGTGATTTATGGTTAAATGCTGATGAAGCTTTAGCTTATGGAATCGTTGATAACATTATTACAGCTAAAAAGAAAAAATAATTGCAAAATTACTTGCATTATTTAAAAAATGTTTGTACATTTGTAATAAGAAAATAAATAAGTGGGTTTTTTAACAGAAACCCACATATTTATAAAACACATTATGAATACAATAAAAATAATTAACAATTCAGTTTTCTTAATATATGAAAACGAAACTTTAGAATTTTCTAAGTCATCAAAAATTTTTAATTATTTTATTAAACTTAATGGTGAAATTTATTATTTAGTAAAATAATACACGTTCTTTAATTTATGGGGTATTTAAGGTATTGACTGGGTATAGTCGTAGGTAGTAAGCATGTAGTGCTAGATTGGAAGCACTTTAAACTGTCTATTAGAACAAGAATTGACAACGATTTAATCGTATCAGAAAATTTCCTTGATGAAGCGACATTCGTTTCTAACGGAGAGCTTGCAGTAGCCTAATATTGCATATGGTAGTAACCTACCGATGGTGGTAATCCACTAAGATAATGGTAATCCATCTGGTGTGAAGCTTAAATTACACGGTAAAAAGAGGTAGCGAAATTTCGGATAGTTTGAAAACTATGTCCTAAACATGTAGAAAGCATTGAAGAATATTCAACACACGGGTTCGATTCCCGTATACTCCACTCTTAACAGATTCATTCTCAAACAAATATCCGTGAGTAATGAAATTATTACCCTCAGTAAGTCGCTTTACTGGGGGTTTTTTATTTTTTAGCATATTTATATTAAAAACAAAACTATGGAAAAAATAAAACAATTTTTATTAAAAGCTTTAAGTTCAAAAAGTGATGTATCTAGTAAAAGATTAATTTCATTTTTAGCGTTTACAATGATGTCAATTGGTTTTATAAGCAATTTATATTTTGGGTTAAAAGTTGAAGAACACATGTTTAAATCAATGGAATGGATAGTTGAAATAGGTATGGGTACTGTACTATTAGACCCTTTGACAAGAAGATTTGGAAGTAATAATTTAGGTGGTGAACCGCAACCACCACAACCTCAAACACCAACAAGTGGAGGTACTCAAACACAAACAGTATCTACTGGTGATACGCAAACCCAATCAGTAGATATGCCAACTGGACCAGACCCAGTAGAATAAAAAAAGGACTCTAAATTAGAGTCCTTTATTTTTTATAACCACCATATTATTTACTAGTTGGTGTAACTGGTGGTGGAGTAGTAGTTTCTACTGTTCTTGGTTTTCCGCATCCGCAACCCATAGTTTCTAAGATTTAATTAATTGTTATTTTATAATAATAAATATTGACTATAAAGAAAAATAATCATATATTTAAATATGTTTTCGACTAAATATAATGCGACATTATTGGATAGTAAATGGAATCCAATAAAAAATAACGTTAAATTTAACGTTATACCTAGAAAAAATGAATATATCTATTATATTGATAGATATTATCATGTTGTTAATGTGATTCATGATTTAACGACTAAACATAACGTTTTAGTTGTTTTAGAGGAACTTACAAACGATAAACAGAATGAAATGGGTGGTACAAAAAAATAAATTAAAAATATTTTTGATTTTACTTGACAAACCACATATTTATTAGTACATTTGTAATATAATTAAAAACAACGTTCTTTACATATTAAAAATATTATCTAAAAAGATGGGTTCTGCAACCAAAACAGATACAATTACTATGAGAGTTTAGTTGGTATGCCAGAAAGACAATATGACCTTTGAAAGAAGGACTCGGATGGTTTTTACTGCAACGGAATTAAACAAAATTGGTTAGGTTTCCAATTAAAACAAAAACCACGTCACAACCACCCCAATAGGTGCAAGTAGGATGTAGTCGAATAACAGTAGACTCTCGCCAAAGCGTAGCCGAAGACGTAAAAAGGGTTAATCCGCTGGGATGAAAAAACACAAAAAACCATCTTGAGATAAACTTATTGGCAGAAAGAATCTATTCAGCAATTTAACTATACTATATTCTAAGCAAAGTAAAAAAAACAGATTCTGGCCAACTATGCTCTAGAAGTTTAGACTTTATCAGATGGGTATCGAAAGATATCTATGGGATAACTGGTTCGTAGCCAGTCTAGGGCACACATTGCGGAGTAGAGCAGAGGTAGCTCGCAAGGCTCATAACCTTGAGGTCGGGGGTTCGATTCCTTCCTCCGCTAGATAACCGAAATTAACTCACTTGCACGTAGTGGTTATTGCACACCTAAATGGTGACTAAGAAGTTAATAAATTTTAAAAGTATTTGTATGAGTATTGAAGTAAGCAAACAAGAGTTAATAACCAAATTAAGTGTTGATAAAGGTTATTCAGTTGATAAAGATGGTAAAGTCTTTAATAAAGATGGTCAAGAAATCTCAATTGGAAAATCTAAAAAAGGTTATTTATCTTTTAACATTAGAGTAGAAAAGGGTTCAAACCCAACTAGGTCTTTTGTTCACAGATTACAAGCTTATCAAAAATTTGGTGATAAAATTTTTGAAACTGGTATTGTTGTCAGACATTTAAACGGAATATCAACGGATAATTCGTATGATAATATAGGGATTGGTACATATAGTGAAAATTCTTTAGACGTACCTAAAGAAAAAAGAATTAAGTTATCTAGTAAAGCTAACTTAAAATATAACCATGAAGCTATTATCAATGATAAAAAGAATGGTTTAAGTTTTAGTGAAATAATGGCTAAACATGGGATATCTTCTAAAGGGACAATCTCATTTATACTAAAAAAGTCACTAGAATCCACCAAATAATATATTGCGTTATGGTGTAAGAGGTTGCACACGAGGCTCATAACCTTGAAGGGTGGTTCGATTCCGAGTTCGCTACTAAAAAGAATAGTTTCAGCAATCTTCTGGATGAAAATTAAATTTGCAAAATTCGATTAGTGGTTCAATTCCACAAAGACTATTCTGAACTTATTAAGAAGCCATCTAAATGATGGCTTTTTTTATTTGCATATATGAATAATATTTAGTAAATTTGTAAAAGATGACGGTATTAGCAATTATTGTGTTTTTATTAGTTATTTTATTTTCCGCAAAAGGTAAAATTAAAAATAGAAGAAAATGGTAAAAAAATTAACTAGCGAAAATTTAGAGTTATTTATCGACACTTATAAAACCAAACATAAAGAAGGTTTTACTGGTTATGAAATCGTGACCATATTAGAAAAATACAAAATCGATAAAGATAAGTTTTATGAAGCGTTAGGTGTTAACACATGTATGAATATTGGTGGTGATTTTATCACTTATCATTGTGACGTTGAAAAAGGGTTACGTTGTGTTATTGAAGACCGTGACCAAAATATTTTAGAATGGGATTAAATATAAATTATATGGATGCAGAAACAAAAATGTTAGAAAGACTAACTGGTAAAACAAGAAAACCTAAGTTACTAATCATAGGTAACATGAGACATGGGAAAGATACATTAGCTGAAATCTTCAATGAAGAATTTGGTTATACGTTTGAATCATCATCTCAATCAGCAGCAAATATCTTTTTGTATGACTTATTAAAAGACAAATATGGTTATTCAACACCAGAAGAATGTTTTGAAGATAGAGTTAACCACAGACAAGAATGGTATGAAGCTATTTGTGATTATAACAAAGATGATAGAGCTAAATTAGCTAAAGGTATCTTACAACGTTCAGATTGTTATGTAGGAATGCGTGACAGAGATGAAATTGAAGAATGTTTAAGACAAGGTATTTTTGATTTGGTTATTTGGGTGGATGCATCTGAAAGACTACCAAACGAAGACGCTAGTTCATTCAACATTGATAGAACATGTGCAGACATTGTTATTGAAAACAATGGTACTTATGAGCAATTTAAAGCAAGTGCGTTAAGATTAGGAAAAATTTTATTCAAATAAAAAATATAGGGATAAAATAAATATTATAAAAAAAAAAGCATAGACATTATCTATGCTTTTTTTTATTTTCATTAGATATTTATTTATATGAAACAGTTAATTAAAAAATTATTTAAAGAATCTATAAAAAATATAAAAAATGATAAATTAATAATTGAAAGGCAAAAAATTGTTAATTTAAATAAATTATTTTTAATATTGGAAAAAGAAATCAAAGTTGGTGATAATTTAACTAAAAAATTAAATATCATTAACACACCTTTATCTAAAAAATTATTAGCGTTTTTAAATAGTGATAAAATAAAAGATGACGCTAATGTCGAATATGTTGATTATGACAAAAAAAATGAAAAATTAATCACTTTAGGATATACTGATATTAATGGTAATACTAAAGAAAGATTGTTTAAGATTAATAAACTTCTCAATTATCTAGGTAGTAACATAAAAGATATTAAAGACTATGAAATAGAAGACCTTATTGGTCATCTTAAAACAGCTGATACATCACAATTAAAAATGGTTGAAGGTGATGATATTCTAAAAGCATATCACTGTGGTAATTATGAAGATGGTGAAACTATGGGTTCATGTATGAGATTTAGTAGAGCGCAAGAATATCTTAAAATTTATACTGATAACCCTAATGAAGTTAAATGTCTTGTATTATTAAATCCAGAAACAAAAAAAGTTAGAGGTAGAGCGCTTATTTGGCATATGGATAACGACCAGTACTTTATGGATAGGATTTATACAACAAATAAAGAATTTAACACATTCTTCAACAATTATGCTGAAGAACATGGTTTTAGTAATAGAGCTAATTCGACAGTAACGCTTGAGAATGGTGGTGAATATGACACATACCCATTTATGGATACATTTGAGTATTATAATCCAGAAACTAGCACATTAGCGACTAGTGGAGAACAAGGTTGGATTCGATTACAAGACTCTCATGGTGGTCATTCAGAGGCTGGGGTTTATATTGAATATGGTGACCATGAAGGTGAGACTGTAGATGAAGATGAAGCGTTTTATTTATCATATAGAACACCAAATGGGTATGTAGAAGGTTACGCACACCAAGATGATATAGTATCAATAGATGGTGGTGTATACTTAATTGATGACTGTATTAAAACATATGACCATGAATGGATATATAAATATGATGATGATTCAGTACACGTAGAATTAACCTATGGTAGATACGAAGGCGAATATGCTAAATTAGATGATACCATAGAATTAGAACCAAATTACTATGGTGAAAATCAATATATAACAACTGATGACGACTATGTAACGTTAGATGACGACATTTATGAAATACCATATGCTTTTAGTGATGATACTGTAGAAACATATGATGAAAAAACAATATTAAAATCTGACGCTGTTGAATTATACAGAGCACATTATGGTGAGGCAATGTTTGCACACCCAAATGACGCAACAAAAGTAAATACGAATGATTACGGTGACGTATGGGTGTTGGATACTGATTTAGATGAGTTCGAAGAAAAGGAAAGAGAACGAGAAGAAAGGGATAAAAACATAGATTTAGAAAATTTGGCACAAAACCTTAAAAATGGTCTTATCACACAAAGCGAATACGATGAATTTGTTAGAAGAAAATCAAAACATAATGTTACTGAGAATAAAAAATTAATAAAAAAATTATTAAAGAATAAATTTGCATAATTAAAAAATCTTTTGTACATTTGTACTATAAGATTTGGTCTTATGATGTAACGGCAGCGTAACGGTCTCTAAAACCGATAGTGAGGGTTCGATTCCCTCTAAGACCACAAATAATGTTTACTTTGGCATTATTATTGATATATTTATTAAAAAAAAGTTATGAAATAGGTTAACGAAAAATTAAGAGTTGTCACAAGACGCGACTTATCATTACCGACACAAGCGGTACAATCGGCACATGCTGCCATAGATTTCCAACACGCTCATCCTATAGAAGCGACAGAATGGCAATCAAAATCAAATTATCTGGCATTATTGACAGTCGCTAACGAAGAAGAATTAGTTAGACTATCAGAGAAAGCTGATTCTAGAGGAATCAAGTACACAATATTTAGAGAGCCAAACATCAACAATGAAATAACAGCAATAGCATTTGAACCTTCTGATTCTAGCAGAAGACTAACTAGTTCTTTTCCATTATTGGGAAGGGAGATAAATAACAACGTTTAAATTTTAATACTATGATGTAGATATACAGAGCTCCACCTTAAATTTATTTTAACATAGACAATAACATAGACACAGTGTCTATGTATAAAAATAATAACTAAAAATAAAATAAATTTAATATGAAAACAGTAGAGCAAAAACAATTAGAAGTTAAAAATTATTTAACTAAAACAGAATTACACTTATTCAAAAATAAAAAAAGTGAATTATTCAAAATAATACCATTTGAAGTTGATGGTGAATTATATGTTACTAAAATAACTATAAAAAGTGATAACACTGTTGAATCAAAAGTAAGAAAAGTATTTAGAAATGAATATTATGATTTAAAAAGTGTTTGGAAATACATATTCTTTCCTTCATCAATTTATGAAAAAGAAAATGTTATTGCAATAAAACACTTTAAAACTATAAATAAATTTTTTGGTCTTTTACATGGTAATTTGACGATAGATGATGTTAAAAATGTTGAATATATGAATAAAATTATTGACGCTTATAAATTAATTTTAAATTTTGTTGACAAAACGAATAATTAATAGTATATTAGTAAAAATAATTTAAATTTAAACATAAAATATGGTAATTACAGAAAACAGTACTGTAAAAGTACATTACACTGGTAGATTAGATGATAACACAGTTTTTGATTCTTCTGCTGACAGAGAACCTCTATCTGCTGAATTAGGTAAAGGTATGTTAATCCCTGGATTTGAACAAGGATTACACGGAATGAAAGTAGGTGATAAAAAAACTATCACAATTCCAGCTGAACAAGCTTATGGTCCAATTAGACCAGAAATGACGCAAGAAATCGAAAGAACATTTGTTCCAGAAGGTGTTCAAGTTGGTCAACAATTGGTTTCAGAAGGGCCAAAAGGGCAAATGGTTGTAACAGTTGCTGAAGTTAAAGAAGAAACTGTTGTGTTAGATGCTAATCACCCTTTAGCTGGTAAAGACTTAATCTTCGATTTAGAAGTAGTTGAAATAGCTTAATTAAAAAAAATAAAAATATAAAACCCAGATTTACGTCTGGGTTTTTTTGTTTTATTAAAATTTTATTATTACATTTGTACTATGGAAAAGAGAATTATATTTGATATGCCAATACCAAAAGACATTTTACAAATAAAAGATGTTTTTAAGCAAAATGGTTTTAACCTATATGTTGTAGGTGGTGCAGTGCGTGATGCGTTGTTAGGTAAAACACCTAAAGATTACGATTTGGCAACCGATGCTATCCCAGACCAAGTGGAAGACATAATGGCTAAAGGTGGTTTTAGAACTTTACCAACTGGTAAAGCATTTGGTGTTATCAACGTCTTTACTGATATGGGTGAATACGAAATCGCAACTTTTAGGGAAGACTTATCTAGCGGTAGAAGACCAGATGGTGTTAGTTTTACAGATATAGTAGGTGACGTTAAAAGACGTGACTTAACAATCAACGCATTATTTTACGATATAGACACGTCAGAAGTTGTTGATTTGGTTGATGGTATAGAAGACCTTAAAAACAGTGTTGTAAGGACTGTAGGTGCAGCTGAAGATAGATTTGGTGAAGATAGATTACGTATATTAAGAGCAATTAGATTTGCTGGTAGATTTGGTAGTGAATTAGACCCATCAGTTGACGCTGCATTGCAAAAAGATGCTAGTTTGGAAGGTATATCTGGTGAAAGAATCAGAGATGAGTTTTTGAAAGGTATCAAATCAGCAAAATCTGTAAAATCGTTTTTAAAAATGATTGACAAATACAATTTATTTGATTGGGTTTTTAAAGATGTTAATGTTAATAAAAATTTCATTGAAGATAATGATATAATTATTGTTTTAGCAATGTTGTTAAAGAATAATAAAGTTGATTTATTAACAAAACAATTGAACAAATTAAAATACTCAATTGATGAAATAAGAGCTATTACATTTTTGATTAGTCTATTGAATTTGTCGATTGATACAGCTGTAACGCTTAAAAAAGCTGAAAAGACATCTGGTGTAACAGCAGAACAAATAACTAGATTTGCTCAATTAAGTGGTATTGATGTAAAGATTATAGATACATTTTTATTATTTAAATTAACGGTTAATGGTTCAGACCTAATGACAAAGATGGGGTTAAAACAAGGACCAGAATTAGGTAAAGAAATACAAAGACTAGAAACTGATAATTTTAAAAAACTTTATCTAGATATATTTATTTTTTGATATTATAATATTATATTTATTTTTTATTAATTAATATGGCAAAATTTATAGCGATTTTTAATGATACCATTAGTGATGTAGAAGTGAATGGTTTTTCTGTAATGACAGATAAAGAAGTTGATGAATATGAAGAATTAGCTTACAGCATTACATGGCCATTCACTTACAAAATTGGTGATTACGAATTAGAGTTTTCAGATGGTGAAGATTTATTATCTAAAATAGAATTTAAAGAACTAACGTTTGACGATTCCAAATCTTTAAAAAAAGTCTTTAACAATAAGTTTGGATTTTTCATTGATTTAGATTATTTAGAAACAATCGTTGACGAAGAAGATGATTTAGATTCTGATGATGAATTTGATGACGATGGTTATGATGGGTATGGTACTAATTTTTACGATGACGATGAGTACGATGAAAACTATTGACGTTAAATATTTTAAACAGACAAGCGGTAACACATGTGGTCCAGCATGTATTTACATGGCTTGGTATCATTCAGTAAACAAAGACAATATGATTCAATTCGATATTGATATGAAATATAGTATTGAAGACATTGCAAAGTTATGTGGTACTGATTGGGTTGTAGGCACACCGCCAGAAAGATTAGCAAACGGTTTAAACATGTTAAATTTAAAATATGTTGAATACATATCATCACCACACCCTTTTGATTTATTAAAAACAATTATTGATAACGGAAACTTACCAATAATTAGAACGATAACGCAAGGTATTCCACATTGGATAATAGTTAATGGTTATGATGATAACTTTTTTCACATTAAAGACCCATGGTTAGGTGAAATTAAATATAATCAATCTGATTTAGATTATATATGGGAAGTTAGACAGTATCAATTTTTTGAAATTTTAATGAATGAAAATAATTAAAGGAGTTACAGATGAATACATCGACCCAATATTAGATTGGGGTATTCATTTTGAACATGTAATGGATAAAGAATATTTTAAATATTACATATCATGGACAGTAAACTTTGAAAACTCATTAATGTTATTGGATGACGATGACAAAGTTGTAGGTGCTTATTTGTTTTCTGAAAATCAAATAACCGATTATTTCAAAAACACAGATAAGTTCAAAGGATTACATGGCGTTGAAGGTATCTTATTATTCATAGAAGAAAAACATAGAGGTGATGGTTGGGGTAATAAGTTAAAAGACATGTCCAAAGAATTAGGATATGATTATATATGGGGGCAACAATTCAAAGGGTTGAATAATTTGCAAGATTGGTTGAAGCGAAGAGAGTTAATAACTGAAACTGATAACATCTATATAACAGCACAGATTTTTTAATGTTTTCTATATATTTATAGTTAAACTTTATTATATGAAAAAGAAAGAATTTTTAACTGAAACTAAAAGAAAAGCAATCATTGCTGATAAAGAAAAAGCAATCCTAGAATCGTTTGCAAAAACGTTTAACAAAATCAAACGTATTGATGAGAATGAAGTTCCTATTATGGGTATTGATGAGAATGAAATCAGTAAATTTAAAGTTGGGGATATCGTCATTTGGAGCCCAAAAAAATCAAGATGGAATAATGATTATTCAGTAAGATATGGTGCTAAAGCAAAAGTTATTGAAGCGTCAAGAGACATGTTAAGAATAGAGTGGTTAAAAGACCCTCGTAATTTAGAATTAGTTGGAGGGCAAATGGATGGAAATTATTTTACAGATGATTTTGAATTATCTAATGAAGATGGTGTTAACGCTAATAACGCTGAAGATTGGGAAAAAGAATCTAGAGCTCAACAAAATAAAAATGCATATCAAGATTTTGACCCAAACGACTTTAATCAAGGTTATTAAGAAAAAATTAAAAAAATAATTACAAAAACACTTGACAAATAGAAAAAAAGTTTGTACATTTGTAGTATAAATTTAAACTTTTTAGAAAAAACGATATATTTAATATAAAAATGAGAACAATTAACATACATATGATTTCGATTAATAATTGGAGACGCAATAGTTTCCATAACGGTCAAGGTATGTTAAATAACATCATAGAATAGTAAAACATTTTATGAAGTAATCAACAAAAAGCCTTGACCACAAATCAAGGCTTTTTTTATGCTTATAACTATGGAAGAATTAGTAAGACCACTCGGAAAAGTAAAAGTAAAAAAGTTTAACGAAAACTTTGATGAAATAGTTGACGAGTATAAAGAAAAAGCAAAACAAATGGGTTACAACGGTGACCTAAGATTTAAAAAAGAAAACGGTAACATAATAATATTTGTTACAATAGACGGTGGCGTTAGCTCAGTTGGTTAGAGTGCTAGATTTTTAAAGTGATATTTACTTTTTGAACTATTATTCTATATTTATATAAAAACATAAATATGGAAAAAATAGAATTAGAAAAACTTCTTAAAGAAGGTTTATCTTTAAGACAAATAAGTAAAAAAACTAATAAATCATTAACGACTATAAGATATTGGGCAGATAAATATGGTCTTAAACCTAAAAAATATTATCATAAATGGAGTTTTGAAGAATTAAAACCTTTAATAGAATCTTCAAATTCTAAAGCTGAAGTGTTAGAAAAAATGGGTTTAACACTAAAAGCTGGTAATTATAGAACGTTAAAAAGGTATTTTGATTTATATGGAATAGATAATGATTTATATAAAGGTAACCCTAGAAGAAACGTTACTAAGGTAAAATATAGTGATTCTGAAATATTTTGTGAAAATTCACAATATAATTCTGGTCATTTAAAGAATAGAGTGTTAAGAAGTAATTTATTAGAGTATAAATGTGTAAGTTGTGGTAATACTGGTGAATGGATGGGTGGTAAACTAATATTACAAATAGACCATATTAACGGTATAAATAATGATAATAGAATAGAAAATTTACGTTTTTTATGTCCTAATTGTCATTCACAAACTGAAACATACGCTGGTAAGAATAAATAAATGGTGGTTATGGTGTAACGGTTAACATGATAGATTGTGATTCTATTGATACCAGTTCGATTCTGGTTAATCACCCTTGAACTGTAAGTTCTTTGACATGTTGGTAAATTAATACACAAGTATAGTTCAGTGGTAGAATAGCGGTCTCCAAAACCGTTGACGGGAGTTCGAGTCTCTCTACTTGTGCAATTAACTGAATATTAGTTAATTATAAATACGGAGAGGTAAGCAGAGTTGGCCTAACTGCAACCGCCTTGAAAGCGGTAGGCCCTAGAGGTGTGTGGGTTCGAGTCCCACCCTCTCCGCTAAAATTTAATTTTATGAAAAAAGAATTTGATATGTTGTAAGGTCTGCTATTCACAGACTCACAACATTATGAGTAAAAACGTAAACAGAGCAAAACTGAACAAAGCACAAAATGGTAGACAATACCGAATCATGTTAATCAATGATTTCTACCCAATTTATTGGGATGAAGGTATTCGTTTCTATGGAAACAAAATGAGTTATCAAGTTAGAATGTATAAAACTTGGAAACACTACCGAAAAACACAGTGGAAGTAATTCCACAATTTTGTCTAATGGTGAAATGGTTATCACGCTGCTCTGATACGGCAGTATTTCCAGTTCGAGTCTGGGTTAGACAACAAGATGCAGATGTATCCCCTCAAGCTTATATCTTGTAGAAAGGGTAGTTGGTCACATGTGAGTTCGAATCTCACCTTCTGTACAAAATATATTCTCCTTTAGCTCAGTAGGTTAGAGCAACGCACTGTTAATGCGTGGGTCCTAGGTTCGAATCCTAGAGGGAGAGCAACAAATATTCACCCATAGCTCAGTGGTAGAGCAAACGGCTAGGTATGATAAGTAAGTTCATACAAGGAGTGTTAACCGTTAGGTCCTAGGTTCGAATCCTAGTGGGTGAGCAAAATGCCGACACTTAGTGGAAAAGGACCGTCCCTCATATGGATGGTTAAGTGAGTTCGAACCTCACAGTCGGTACAACATGCACTTATCGTTCAACTGGATAGGACAATCGCCTACGAAGCGATAAATCGGAGTTCGAATCTCTGTAGGTGTACAACAATCTGCCCCTATCGTTCAACTGGATAGGACATGGCCCTTCTAAGGCCAGTATCGGAGTTCGAATCTCTGTGGGGGTACAAAATGGAGAGTAATCCTTGATGGCGATAGGGTCCGACTGCTAATCGTGACGTACCTTTTTGGTATGAGGTTCGATTCCTCTGCTCTCCGCAAAATGTTATCTTTATTAGTATAGTTTTATATATTTATTAATGTAAAACTTAACTATGAAAACAATACTATTTTTAATCCTATTTTTACCAACATTGTTATTATCACAAACAACTTTGGTTGATGAAGATTTTTCTCCACCAACAACTTCTGGTTGGTCATCAACACCATCTGGGTGGATGTTAAACAACTATGGTTCTGGTAATGCATTATCTGGCACATGGGCGTTAAGATTAACTAGTTGGTCAGCTAGTTCACCAAAATATGTTTATTTTCCAGTTACAGTACAATCAAATAAAAATTATATTATAACATTTTGGACAAAAAGGGTTTGTAGTTTAACAGTTAACGTCAACGAAACAGCCAATCAAACAACATTAATTCAAAGTTATTCATCAACAAATCCAGATTGTTCGTCAAATTGGACAAATTGGTATCAATGGACTGATGTTTATTCATCAAACTATGATGGAACTGTATATTTTCAAATATTGGTTAATTCAACTTACTTTTCGACTACTTTATATATTGAGGACGTTAAAATTGTTGAAATGGACCCAACGCCATTACCAATAGAATTGATATATTTTAAAGGTAAAAATGTTAACGACTATAATCTTTTATTTTGGTCAACAGCGACTGAAATAAATAATGATTATTTCACGATTGAAAAAAGTTATGATGGTTATAATTTTCATGTTATTGACAATATTGAAGGTGCTGGCTATTCAACACATCAATTGTATTATGAGTATCATGATTATAATTTACAACCATTTATAACATACTATCGTTTAAAACAAACTGATTACGATGGTAAAAAAGACGTTAGTGATATAATATCAATAGATAATAGAAATGATAAAGGTGATAAAGCAAAACTAGTCAATATAATTAACATATTAGGGCAAACAGTTAACGCTGATTATAATGGATTAATAATTTACCGTTATAGTGATGGTAGCGTTATGAAAGTAAATAACCAACATTAATAAGATATTTATCAATAAATTTGGTTAATAAAAATTAATTCTGTACATTTGCCAATATGAAAAAAAATGTTTTAAATATCGAAATAACTAGACCATCACAAAAATTGTTTGTGATGCGTGGTATTCCTGGGGCTGGAAAATCAACAATGGCGAAATCACTAATGGGTGAAGGGATAATTCATTCAACAGATGATTTAATTGAAGCTACTGGTGACTACAGAGGTTTCTTTGCTAAAATGATAGAGTCTGGAGACTTTAAAGATTTGTCTAGAATGCACTCTAAGAACTTATCTAACGCAATCAAATCTATGAAAGATGGTATTAGTCCAGTTGTAATAGATAACACGAATATCAAAGCCAATGAGGCTAAAGCATATGTTGTTGCAGCGTTGGAAATGGGATTTGATGATAACAACATACAAATACATGATGTTGGCACTCGTAACTTGACTGCTGAGCAATTAGCTGAGTCAAATACACATGGAGTTCCATTAGATAAAATAAAAATGATGATGGATTCACATAAATCTGTTGGGCCATTGACTGTTAAAAAAATAGTTGAATCTAAAGATATGTATAAACAATCAGATGTGTTATATTCTTGTGTTTTGTTGGATGGACAATCCAAAGGTACGTTATTGGATAAACTTGGTATATGGATACCAAAAGATTGGACTGTGATAACACATCATATGACAATAAATTTGGGTGAACTTAAAGATAAAACTGATTTAGGTAAAGAAGTTACATTGACAGTTGAAGCGTTAGGTCTTTCAGATAAAGCTATGGCTGTAAGAGTTAGCGGTTATCCATCAAAAAATGAAATTCCACATATAACTATTGCGATTAACCCAGATGGTGGTAAACCAGTTATGAGCAATCAAATAACAAAATGGCAAGACATTAAATCATTTATGATAAGTGGTATTGTCACTGAAATAAAAAAACAATGAGCGAAGTTAAATTAAATTTAAAAGGGTGGGGTTTTGTATATTCAGAAATTCTATGGATAGAAGGACCCCTTTACAAAATAAAATTTGTGCCAGAAGATAATTTATTGGCAGATATGAGAACTGAAGTATTTCACGTCAAAGAAATATTAAACATAAATGATATTTTTATTGACAAAAATTTAAAGATAACAAAATATGAAGATTGATAAGGATATTAAAGTTTCAGCACAAGTTGTGCTAATTAATCCAGAAGGTTACATTTTAGGTGTTTCTAGAAAAGATGACCATAATGATTTCGGATTACCTGGAGGAAAAATGGACCCAGAAGACAATGGTGACCCTAAAACCACAGCGATACGTGAAACAAAAGAAGAAACTGGATTAGATGTCACTAATCTAAGACTTATTTTTGCTATCCATAAAGATGGGTTCATGGGTTTCACATATCTAGCTGATTATTCTGGTAATATAGAACATAACGAACCACATGTTGTTAAATGGCAACCAATGGAAGTATTGGTTAATGGTAGATTTGGTAAATACAACAAACTAGTATCGGAATCAATGAATGATATGGGTATTCAATACAAATATAACGTTGACGCTAAAGCAATCAAAGAAGATGTTTCTAGAGTTATTGATGAATACTTTAAAGGTGAGTTAAAAGTTGAGTTTATTAGAAAATCATGGAATGATAATTCATACATTGTTTATTTTGTTGATGAAAAGGGCGAGTTGGAAGAAAGTTTTGGTTTTGACAAGAAGTTAGACGCTAGATTTGATGCGTTATCTAGGAAATATGGTGTTACTATCAGAATTGATTCAAGTTATTATTGCAAGTAATTGTTTTATTTAGTATATTAGTTAAAAATAGTTTTATGAACAGAAAAGAAATCGACAGAAGATTGGATTTAAGTACCAAATTTATGAAAATGGGCCAATCTCTTATTACTGAAGGTAAAGAAGAAGGTGATATAGCTTTAGCTCAATTTGGTACAATTATGGTTTTTATGAGTGGTTTACTCATAGGTGGTGATGATGATATATTTAAATTTTCTGACTTATGCTCAATGTTTTCATCAAAGAAGATATTAGACGCTATGCAAGATGAAAACCCTATTGCTGATTTATTTAACAATAAATTGGATGATAAAACTTATGATGAGTTTATCAAAAAAATAAATAGCCTAAGAGATAAAAACAATGGTAAAAACGATGATGAAATAAATTAATCATCGTTTTATTTGTTTTATTAAAAATTTATACCTACATTTGTCTAACATTAAAAAATTAACGCATGTTAGCTATACAAAAATATTTAAGAACACACGGTTTAGAAAAAACAATCAAAGACTTTTCTTTAAAAACTAGAGAGTATGAACACAAAATACTCTTGAAGTATGACCAATTAGTGTCACCAACACTTATGTCATTGCCAGAGATGCAAGATTGTCGTGGAATCATCCTTGAAAAAGGTACTTGGAACGTAATGTCTTTGGCGTTTAGAAAATTCTTCAACTCTGAAGAAGGTAACGCTGCTAAAATAGATTGGAATACTGCACAAGTACTTGAAAAATTGGATGGTACTATGATACAAGTGTATTATGATTGGCACGACATGACATGGTATGCTGGTACTACTGGTACTGCAAACGGTGAAGGTGAAGTTAACAACAAAAATGGTACTAAATTTAACGAATTGTTTTGGGATACTGTTAACAACAAATACACATTCAATGCATGTTTGTTAAATTATGATTATATCTATGTGTTTGAGTTAACTACACCATATAACATAGTAGTAAAACCACATGGTGAATCATCAGCGACTTTGTTGGCTGTTAGAAACAGAAAAACACTTGTTGAGTTGTCTGGGAGAGACTTGGAAATGACTGCGGTATCATTGGATATACCATTGGTAAAATCTTTTGATTTAAACGCAAAAAATGTTGGTCACTTGTTGAAAACATTTGAAGGTATGCCATGGTCTGAAGAAGGTTATGTTGTACGTGATGGTAATGACAATCGTGTTAAAGTGAAAAATCCAGCATATGTTGCGGTACACCACTTGAAAGGTAAAACTGCTGAACACAACATATTAACTATTGTAAAAACTAACGAGATAGAAGAATTTGCTGCTACTTTCCCAGAAAGAACAGAAGAATTAAATCGTCTTAAAGAGTCTTACGATGCGTTGGTTGCAAAATTGAATGTTGTATGGGATGAATTAAAGTTGCGTAAACCAAAAAACGTAACAAAACCAGAACAAAAAAAGTTTGCTGCTGCTGTGTTTGAAGTTTGTGAGAAATATGATTTAAAAAACTTTACTGGGTTGTATTTTGGGTTGAAAGATTACAAAATAGCATCAGTTGAAGAATATATGTTTAACTATGACGATAAAACGTTATATAAAATGTTGTAATATGTTAATTGATGGAGGACCAGAAGGGTTTCAATGGTTTAGAAGTGAAACAAAAAAAGAAAAAATGGAAAATAACGAAATAACAGCGGATTGGGCTAGAAAAACAGCCCAATCTATTTTAGGTGAAAAAGTGCGAAAAGAAGTTGATGTTTGCTTAAATGGGGTTAAAAAAGCTGTAGAACAGAATAAATTAAGCACTACTATTGCTATATATGTTGATGATTTAACCAAAAAAGAGTTAGAAAACAGAGGTTTTATAGTAAACAAATATAGCGACCAACGTGATGGTAGTTATACAACAATATCTTGGTAATATGACTAGAGAGTTTTACACAGAATTAGCTGAACTAATTAAGAAACATAAGATGACATTAGTTACTGGCACACATCAAGGTTTAGAATCATTTACTAAATCATTTGAAGGTCGAATGTTCTTTGTTACTGATGGGACGAAGAGTCATCATTTACAAGGTGGTGAAAGTATGTTGCATGAAGCATCAACTATTATTAAATTAGAAAAAAATAGATATCGTGGATAGAGAAGCGTTAAAGAAAGAAGTGATGGGTAAGGTTGTTAAAAAATCTTACCCAGAACTAGAAAAAGGTGGTCAACATTGTGGTGTGCCAAGAGGTGTCAGTTTGTATTGTGAAGAATTTGATATTGAAATCAGAATGCAAGCTCATAGGTCTCAATATAGAAATTTAGAATTGGCAGCAACACTTATGGAGTTGGCTATCGATGAATTAATAAAATAAAATATGAAAGAAATATTAGCAAATCCGTATTTATCAGCATTTGTTGTGTTGATTAGTCAAATCATTTTCATTTATTTGAGAACAATAAATGTTATTTATACTGCTGAACGTAAAATGGTTCCAGCAATCATAAGTGGTAATGGGATTGGGTTAGCATGGTTAGTATCGATATCTATCGGTGGTAATTCAATAATGCATGGTGAGTTCTTACCAATATTAGCATTTTTAATTGGTGGTACGTTAGGTACTTATTGGGGTATTAAAAAAGAAATGAATAAACATGAGTAAAGATAGTATACAAAATGATTCTCGTATTGAAGAGGAAAACAAACCTAAAGTTTATACAGAAAGGGATGTTATCGAATTATTAATAGCTTGTAAAGATAGATTTGGTGGTTCAGAGTTATATGACTACACTAGCGATTCTGAAGTTATTGAATGGTTTAATCGAATTAAAAAATAAACATGAGTAGAGAAGAATTTGAACAATATCTTATTTCCATTGGTGGTGTTTATAATTGGAAAGGTGCTAACCTTACCAACCCATCTATGTTTGGTGTTGGTGAAGGTTGGTTTCAGTTGTTAAAGAACCTCATAGACGAACTTTTATCGTTAGGTTGGGATAGAACTATGATTCAATCAAAAGAGAAGTTTGGTGGGCTTAATTTCTACGTAAAAGACCCAACACCAGAGATGCATGACATAATATTAACATATGAAAAGTTATCATATGAAATATGTGAAGTTTGTGGTGACCATGGCTATCCTAGAAAGTTGGATTGGATAAAAAGTTTGTGTGATAAACATGCTGCTGAAAAAGGAATTGATTAAAAATTTTAAATTAGATTTGGTGGATTCAATTTAAATTCGTACATTTGTAAAACAAAAGAAAAAAATATGACTATTAAACAGATTTTTGACGAGATTGCATCAACTAGTGGTAACAACGCTAAGATTGAAATCCTTAAAAAATACTCAGACAATGAGTTATTGAGAAGAGTGTTATATATGGCTAACTCTAAACGAGTTAAGTTTTATATTAAACGTGTACCAGAATACACTCACAACCAAGTTGATTGGACGTTAGAACAAGCGTTGGGTATGTTGATGCAAATCGCAAACCGTGACTTCACTGGTCAACTAGCTATTGATAAACTAACTATTTGGTTAGAAAACGTATCAGCTGACGATGCTTACATTATTGAACGTATTATCGATAAAGATTGTAAGATTGGTATGGGTACAACTTTTATCAATAAAGTTTTCAAAGACTTAATCGAAGATACGCCATATATGGGTGCTGTATCATTTGACGAAAAGAAAGCACGTAAAATTTTTGAGAAAGGTGGAAGAGGTTATTCACAAGTTAAAATGGATGGTCGTTATTGTAACGCAGTTATTCGTAATGGTGAAGTTGAACTAGAAAGCCGACAAGGTGAAGCAACTATTCTTACTGGTGCTAAATTTCTTTCAGAACTAAGTAATTTTGAAGATTGTGTGTTAAATGGTGAATTAACAATGGATGGGATTCCACGTTATGAATCTAACGGTATTATTGCATCATTGATTGATATTTGTGGTAAGAAAGAAAGTCGTTCTGAAAAAGAAAATGAAAAGAAAATTGCTGCTTTTGAAGAAAAACACGGTGAATTACAAGAAGCGTTAGATAAAATTCGTTACACAGTTTGGGATACTATATCAATTGATGAATATTTCGAGAAAGGTTCTAAAACACCATATAATGAAAGACTTGAATTTGCTGCTAGTTATGTATCTGTGGCTAATGCAACAATGATTTCAGTTGTTGAATCAGTAATTGTTGAAACATATGAAGATGCGATTAAACACTTCCAAGAAATATTAGGTAGAGGTGAAGAAGGTACTATTCTTAAAGCATATGATGGTAGTTGGAAAGATGGTAAACCAACACATCAAATCAAAATGAAGTTGGAATTAACGTTGGATTTGGTTATCACTGGGTTTAACTATGGTACAAAAGGTACCAAAAACGAAAATGTAATCAGTTCATTCAATGCTGAGACATCATGTGGTAAATTAAAAACAAGACCACAAGGGTTAACAGAGTCTTTGATGGCTGAAATTACAGAGAATCAAGACAATTTGTTAGGTACTATCATCGAAGTTAAGTGTTCTGGGTTATCTTTTGACCACACTGGTGCATACTCATTGTTATATCCAGCGTTTAAACACTTTAGAGATGACAAATCAGAGGCTAACTCACTTGACGAGTGTATAGAAATACAAAATGCAGCAATAGGTTTAACAGTATAAGTATGGTAGCAGTATTAGTAGTAGCATTGGGTATTTTATTGGTAGTAATAGCATTTGCCATATTATTTGTTGTTTATAAAGTAAATAAATTAAAAAATAGAGTAGAAGACACGGTAATTGATAGTGTAAAACAAGTAATTGTTGAACATGGTCCAGAAGCTGTAAAGTATGTTAAAAATAAAGTAGATAAAAAATGAGAAAATTAGTATTATTAGTAATGTGTATGTGGGCGGTTAGCACTTTCGCACAAGATTCAACAAAATGTAATGTTGGAAAGTATGTATCATGGGGTGTTTCATTATCAAACAATTCAGATTTTAACACTGGTTCATATAGTTCATTAGAATTTGGTGTTGTGTGTAACGATGTAGCTTTTGGGTTAGCGTTAGGTAGAGGTAGTTTAGATGGTATTTTTAAGAATGATGATATTAGAAACTATTTCTATGAAGTTAAAGTAGCACCATCATTCCCTATTGGTAAAGTATATGGTAATATCATATTGGGTGTCGGTAGTTACATTGATACTAAACATAATTTTATTGAATACGGATTAGGTGTATCATATACACATAATAAGATAGGATATGGCGTGTCTTACACAAACTGGGATGGTGTCGATTACGTAACACCAAGTATTAGTTACAATTTTTAAAAAAAAAAGAATAACATGAATAAAAATAAACGATTAATCAAGTTCCCGTCTATTGAACAATTTAGAACAGTTGTTTCTAATGTCAACAGACATTTCAACTTTGTTGGTTTGGATGAAAATGGTGAGGCGATTTATGACCCAACATTACCAAAACCAACAATTACGTTCAAAGGTGCTATAAAATTACATGGTACCAATGCTGGTGTGTCTTTTAACGCACTAAGCGGTATGTGGGCTCAATCTCGTGAGAATATTATCACACCAGCACCTTCAAAATTAATAGAAATTGAGTTTGAAGATGGTTCAAAACAATTATTTGATGAAAATGCGATTATTAATGGTAAAGTAATTAATGATTATAAAATAGGTGAGATTATTGTTTTATAGCATACCAATTTTTATATTTGTAAAAATCTTTATTGGTTAATATAGTAATAATTCGTTTATCAGTAATATTTTCATAAAGTTTGATGTTGTTTCTTTTTGAATTATATAATTCAGTATATGGTAATTTATGTTCCTTACAAAATTTTCTTAAATTTATTGTTACTACATAAATTAATTCATTGTTGTTGTTATATATGTGGATAATTTCAGCCTCTTTTTGGTAATTTGTTTTATCTTTTTTAGGTTGTTTTAATTTGTCTCTAGTAGACATTGTTTCACCATCTTTAATAACGTCCAAACGTTCTTTATATTTTTTAGCTGCTAATTGATGGATATTTAACCCATCAGATGTGATAGTGTTTCTTTTTGTCTCATCACCTTTTCTAGCGGCTAAATTATATAGATTTTGACCATTATTGTTAATAGTTGTTTTCATAGTATTAACTTTTTTTGTTATTGCATTTTTGCGTGATTCTGGGTTGTGTTTTTTACCAAGAAAACCGTAAATAAAACCAGTTGTTGTTACGTTTGATTTATTATAAAATTTATCATTTTTAGCAACATTGAATTTAGCATGTAAATGCGACTCAAATAATAAAGCTTCATTTCTAGAATTAAAAACTCTAACTATAACATATTTGTAATTGTGTGTATTTAATTTTTGGTCGTTAATAAATTCTTTGTCAGAGCTAGAACTAAAATAACTCACACCTAAATCATATTTAGGTTCTATTTTTGATGTTCTAGAACCATAGTAATGTTTTTTATTTAGTTTATTAGTAATTCTATAAACATAATGGTAATTTTGTTTTTTCATAATGCTGGTTTATCGTTTTTTAATAAATATCTATAAAATTTGGAAAAGTTAAAAAAATGTCGTACATTTGTAAAAAATAAAAAATGGAAAAGTTAGTTTTTGATTATACATATTGTTCCGAACCAGAGTGTTGGGAGTGGAATATACCATTTGAATATGAATCTAAAGAGAAATTCATACTTGATGTTTTAGAGAATCCTATGATTTTAGATGAACTAGGTATAACATCCGTATATGTATGGCAAATAGTGGAAAAAACTATATTTGAAGAAGATTACGTCAAAAATGTAGATGAATACGTATTCACTTTAGATGAATGGTTTGAAAAAAATAAAAAAATATAAACATAAAAATGGAAAAGAAAATAAAAAATATTAGAGAAATTAAAACATCTGATAACGCTGGATTTGCATTTTTTGTGCATTCACATAAAGAAATTTTTGAAGCTATGATTAATGCTGTGTTGTTAAACAATGGTTTAGACGGTGATAAAAATACTGTAACAATCTACGGTGAATGGGCTGGTGGTAATATTCAAAAAGGTGTTGGTGTTTGCAATTTACCTAAATCTTTCTTTATCTTTGGTGTTAAAATCACACCACATACTGAAACTGAAGAAGAGTTAAAAGCTAATCCAGCATATTGGGTTGATTACTCTTATTTAAGAGCACCAGAGCAGAATATTTACAATATTGACGATTACCCTACATATTCAATCGATATTGATTTTAACATGCCACAATTGGTACAAAATCAGTTGTCTGAGTTGACTATCAAAGTTGAAGAAGAATGTCCAGTAGCAAAAGCTTTTGGTTACTCTGGAATTGGTGAAGGTATTGTATGGACTGCTGATTTTAAAGGTGTTGTTCATCGTTTCAAGGTAAAGGGCGAACGCCACTCTAGTTCTAAAGTAAAAACACTTGCAGCTGTTGATGTTGAGAAATTAAATTCTATTAAAGAATTTGTTGATTATGCAGTATCTGAAAGTCGTTTTAACCAAGCGTTAGAAAACATTTTCCCAAACAACGAACCTATTGATGTTAAGAAAATGGGTGACGTTATCAGATGGGTTGTTAATGACGTTATCAAAGAAGAAATGGATACAATGGTAGAGAACCAATTGGAACCAAAAGAAATAAATAAATACATTTCATCTAAAGTAAGAGAAATGTTCTTTAAAATGGCTTAATATGAACGGAACTGTTTATAGATTAAAACAAGATGTAACTGTCGCTAAAGGTATGGACCTTAAAGCTGGACAAGAATTAGAAGTGGTAATGGGAGTTGTCTACATGGGTGGTTTCCCATTACCCTTCGAAATGCAACAATTATTTGTTAAATTCATTGATAACAACAAAAATTTGTTTGTAGATGATACTAGAACGTGGTAAAAAGAAATGTGATTGTGGTAATGTAGCTGTATGGTTATACATGCCAGGTTATGCCAATAATGATAACCCATATATCTGTGATGATTGTATTGGTACACCAGATGATATTGGTTGTTCATGCAACTGGCATTATGGTTTACCACAAGAAGGATTACCAACAGATGAACCAGAAGGTATTGAAAGTAAAGATTGGCGATGGGTTGAATACGAAGGTGATGAATATACTGATAAAATAACCAAAGAAGAAGATGGTTATTGGCAGTATATTGATGAACGTGGTAGACCATATCCATGTAATGAGTATGAATATGATGAAGATGGTTTCACAGATTACACATGGTTGGGTGAAAAAGTTGCTAATTTAGATATGCGATTCTATTTTTTTAAAGAAAGAATAAAACGTAAGTTTAAAAATTGGTGGAAAAGAAATATTGCTGATTATATACCAAAACATTTGGAAGATAATTTTTAAATTAGTAAATTTGTATAAAATATTGAAGTATGATAGTAAAAGAGAACGGTTTAAGATACGCAAAACTGATACATGTATCAGTTGATAATGGTTTGACCAGCCAAAGTAATAAAGTTTATATTATGGAAGAATTATCAGATGGCCGTATCAAATGTGAATATGGTCGTGTTGGCAAGTCTTTAACAACTGAATATAAACCTAGTTCAAAATGGGATAGTGTGTTGAAACAAAAACTATCAAAAACAAAAGGTTATACAGATGTAACTGATTTGTTGGCTGAACCAGTTGTGGATGAATCAAAACCAGTTGATAATAAAGTTGCAAATATCAAAGATGAGATTGTGCGTAAATTGGTTGATGAATTGATGTCATTTGCCAACAAATCAATCCAACGTAACTATAAGGTAACGCAAGAAGCTGTATCGGAACAACAAGTTACCGCTGCACAAGAGATTATCACTAACATTAGTGGATTGATTGCTATTGGTGTAGATATCAAACATATCAATGATATGTTATTGAAACTTTATACAATTATCCCTAGAAGAATGGATAACGTAAAAGACCATTTGTTTAGAGAGATTAGTAATGATGTTAGTTTGACTAACGCACAAAGATTGATTGATAACGAACAATCAGCGTTGGATACAATGGCTGGTCAAGTTGAGTTGATTAAACAACAAAGAGAAGCTGCTAAGAAAGCTGCTGAGGCTGAAGCTGAAGGTAAAAAAGAAGAAGTATCTGAAGTTACTATCTTAGACCAAATGGGATTATCTATTGAGGTTGAAAATGATACTGAAACGCTTGAACTTATCAAAAAATTGATGGGTCCAAATGTGAATCAAATGAAACGTGTGTTCAAGGTTGTTAACAACAAAACACAAAAAATATTTGATAAACACATGGATAAAGTTGAAGTTAAGAAACGTAGACTATACTGGCATGGGTCAAGAAATGAGAACTGGTTTAACATTTTACAAACTGGGTTACTTATCAGACCATCTGGTGCGGTACATACTGGGTCAATGTTTGGTGATGGTATCTACTTTGCTGACAAAGCACAAAAATCTATTGGTTACACATCGTTAAGAGGTTCTTATTGGGCTCATGGTGGTGATAACAAAGCGTTTTTGGCATTGTTTGATGTGCATTTGGGTAAACAAAAAGAAATATTGCACCATGACTCAAGCTGTTATAAGTTATCTAAGAAAGTGTTAGATAATGAAGGATTTGATAGTGTGTTTGCAAAAGGTGGCGCTGACCTAAGAAATAACGAATATATAGTATATAACTCAGCACAATGTACTGTATCACATTTAATTGAAATAGGAAATTAATGGAAAAGATATTAAAAACTGGATATGAATGGTGTTTAGATGCAAATGTTAGAATATTAGACATTTCATCATGGGACACATCTATGGCATTTTACGAAGAATCGTATTATGAAGAAAAAATTGATGTGCAAGAGTTTTACAGACGTTTAGGGTTATGTAAAGTTAAAGCTGATTCAACACCACGTAAGAGTGAAATGTACTTAGAACGTAGAATGTATGGGTTGGTTCCGTATAACATGTCCCCGATTCAACAAGGAATCCAATTTGGTCACGCTGTCGTTGATTATGGTAGAACTGTTGAAGGGTTAAAACCACATCAACAAATATATAACAAATGGGCTGATAAAGATAAAACATTTATTATTCTTAACGGTGGTACAACAAACAACAACCCAGAAAGATTGGGAACTTTGAATAGACACATGCAAACTATGCGTGAAGCTGGTGTGTTGTTGCAAGAGTTTCATGAACCAGATTTGGGTGACCAATTAACAGCGTTTGTTTTCTTAGTTGATGAAAGGGTGTTTAACAGAACGTTATATCCAGACTTTGTACCAGAAACGTTACCATGGAGTAGACACAAGCCATCAGAGAAAGCTTTATCTCAATTGGAAGAGAAAAATGCTAAGAATTATAAACAATGGGAAGAAAAAATTGGTGGACCAGTTAATGCGTTCCTAAGAGAATATTTAAGACCATTGAAATTAGCTTAATTTTTAAAGTATATGATAAAAGTAGTAGAAAAAAAGAAAAAGAAGAAAAAACAAAATCCATGTTATTTATTGGAGTTTAGTTACATGATTGGTGATGGTAGAGGTCACACTGAAGAAGAAATGACGGCATCAATAGAAGATGCAGATATTGTTGAGCGTTTTGTAACATTAATAAACAAACTTACACCAACAAAAGGTCACTGGGGTGTTATGTTAGAAGATGATAGAATTTATAAACATTTTGAAGAAGGACAAATCACTGAAGATGATTATAAATTTTTAACTACGGTTATGTTTGATGACTATTATGATGAAGACGATGAAGAAGAAAATGATAACACTGAAGAAGAAAACGAGTATAAAAAATATAGTGGTTATTTTTCTGAATGTGTAATGTCTGTTACTGAATATTCGTTCTTGGTTTTTGAAGGTGTTGATTTATACTATTATGATGAGTATGGTATAAAACATGAAACAGAGATTATTAACTAAAAACTATTGATTTTTCTCAAAATCTTCTTTATAATTAAACATGGAAGATTTTGAGAAAGAACAAGAAATTACTAGGTATTTAGATAAATATTATCACGTAAAAGAAGGTGTCTTTATAATCAAATATGATGACACTCAAGAATGGGGTTTTAATTTATTACAATATCTAGTTAAAATATTTAACCATGAAGTAGACTTTACTCAAGAAGTAATCAAAAAATGGTATTTTTCAAAAGGTTATGATGAAAACGCATATAAGCTATCACTTGGAACTAAAAGGATAAATGCTGTATGGTCAGAAGAAAGAATAACTGATTTACAACGATATGGTATCATGGATGCCGAAGCTGAACTTATCAAATTATTAAGTGATGAGATAGCTAAAGAGATTGATGCACAAATACTTAAAGATTTAAGAGGTCAAATTAAAAAGAAAGATGAATTTTTTGAGTTATTGGAATGTGTTGGTTTGGAACCAACACAAACAATCTATAATCCAATGAATTTTTCACCACAAAAAGGATTTATAACCACAAGTTATGAACGAAGAGAAAATGCAAGGAAGAATAACATTATCTGGAACTATTGGGTTCGAGCCAGAGGACCGAACTAAGAAACATTCTAACCAATCTTCTTGGAAGAAGATTGCTATGGTATTTTTTGATGGTGACGTTGCTGAATATTATGCATGGTTCATCAAGAAAAGATACAATCTTATATTAAACAAACCGCTACGTGGTGCTCACATTTCATTTATCAACGATAGTATGAAAGATTTATCACAAAACGGTGTGTTGTCAGCAGAAGAAGTTGAAGCTAAATGGGAAGAAGTTAAGAAAAAATGGGATGGTAAAAAAATTGATATAGTCTTAGACTTAGACCCTAGAACCAACTCAGAACATTGGTGGTTAAACATTCCACATGAAGAAAGAGAACAACTCCAATCAATTAGAGATGAATTAGGTTTGGGTAGACCATATTTCGGAATGCACATGTCAATTGGGTATGCAAATGAGAAAAACATTCACCATTCATCATATATTCACGATTTAATTAAAAAAGGTTTCATAAAATTTGCATAAGTCAAAAATGATTTATACATTTGTATTATAAATTTAAAAATTAAATAATGAGTAGTTCAAATTCAACAAAAGCGGTGATGGTTGCTTTAACTGGTAACGGTTTAATTACTATCTTAAAATTTATTGCAGCGTTTTTCACTAAAAGTGCGTCAATGATGGCTGAAGCTATCCACTCTAGTGCAGATTGTTTAAACCAAATATTTTTATTGATTGGTAATAAAAGAACCAAAAAAGAAAACGATGAGTTACACCCGTTTGGTTATGGTCGTGAAGAGTATTTTTGGGGGTTTATGGTTGCAATATTATTGTTTTTTGGTGGTGCTGCATATTCATTTTATGAAGGGATTCATAAAATTGGTAATCCAGAACCAGTACAACATGTTACATGGGCGTTAGCTGTATTAGGTATATCATTAATAATTGAAGCTAAATCTTTTTATGTTGCATTAAAAGAATTGCGTAAAACATCCAAAGCGTCATTTTTTAAAGCAATAAAGAAATCAGTTGATATTAACTTAATAGTGATACTATTGGAAGATGCAGCGGCATTGATTGGTTTAGCAATAGCGTTTATTTGTACGTGTTTAGCTATTTGGTTACCAATATTTGATGGTATAGGTAGTATAATGGTAGGTATGACGTTGTGTTATGTTTCATACTCGTTAGTGAATGAATTACGTAAGTTGATTATTGGTGAAAGTATGCCTAGAAAAGATAGAGTGCGTATCAAAGAAATAATTAGCGATTTTGAGTTGGTAACACATGTAAATAGAATAAAAACAATGACGATGGGTAAAAATAACTATTTGTTATTGATATCAATAAATGGTGATGACTTTATGAAAGTATATAACGTTGAAGACACTGTTGAAGAAATGAAACGTGATATAATGAAAGAGTTTAAACAAATTAGTGAAATATATATCGAAATAAGTGAAAATTAATATGGAAGATAAAGTAAAAGAAATTATTGATTTTGATGATTACAAATCAACAATGTTTGATAAAATAAGATGGTGGTTACAAGACCTTAGATATTACCCACGTAACTTTGTGATTAGCGTTAAAAATTTGATATCGTGGTTTCCAATTATATGGAAAGACAGAGATTGGGACGACCATTATATCTTTGAGGTTTTAAAATTTAAAATCAAAAGACAAGCAAAATATATTGCTGAAAGAGATTTCCATACTAGTGCAAAACGTGATGCTGAAATTATGAATCTTGTCGCTAGACTAATTGAATTAGAACAAGATGAAACTTACAACATGGAATATATGGATTACCATAAGAGTAAACATTATTTTGTTGAAAGCGATAAAGAATTTGCTGGTGAAAAAACATACGAATGGAAAAGCGATGAATTATCAGAGAATTTCGATGAGTTCTTTAAGAAATACCCAAGACAATATAAAAAAGCTGTCAGTGGTGAATTATCTAGATTTACTAGATACGATGATGAAGCTAAAAATAAACAAATCTATGCAATGGAGATTGCACATGAGAATCAAGAAAGATGTCATAGATTATTGTTTAAGATTTTAGCTGACAATATTAGAAAATGGTGGGACTAGTATGATGTTACAATTAAATCCAACAATACCGATTATAAGGGTATCAGATAACATGAAAGGTTATGCTTTTTTGGTTATAGATTATTCACAAGAACATGATTTGATGTTTACATGTGCTATGGATAACGGTGAGATTTGGACATTGAAGAATAGTGA
>Ga0315907_10000088_pt1 | contig 126063 bp, 145 predicted proteins | sample LakEriMetagenome_3_FD_203525 | JGI IMG/M metagenome (GOLD analysis project Ga0315907, IMG submission 203525) | Freshwater fungal communities from buoy surface, Lake Erie, Ohio, United States - Buoy 12 MA123 | ecosystem: Environmental > Aquatic > Freshwater > Lake > Lake biofilm | place: USA...
TGTCTTCTGTAAACCAGATATGAGTTTCTAAATTGAAAAACAATTCATCTAAGATTTTTATTTTTTCCAACCGATTCATTAAAATTCTCCTTGCTAGAAGACCTTTATATCACGTTTTGAATATATTGTAAACAAAAAAAGAGGGGAGCCTTTCGACTCCCCTCCAATGCGTGTAGCAGGAGGAACCCCACCTTTGATCCTGCTTATTCCAATCGTCAATTAAGACACTTGCCTCTTTTACGGAAAAACCGTAAATTCACGCACCACATAGTGTACTACTATTTATACAAAGAAGCTGTCTTCGTCATAAGAAAATTTAGTTTTTTGTAGAAAAAATGATGGAGTAAGTCCATCAAATCCACCACCAAAGTTCAAATGACGACAACTGGTCTTGGCCTGACTCATATCTAGATTACCACCTATAATATTTCCGGTCTGAATCTCGACAATTTCATGCATACCATTTTCTGTCTTCTGAATCTTATAGTTTACCATTTTACTTGAATCCTTCAAACTTACTACGATTGAACTTATTGACTGGCTTGGATTCTTCATTCATCCTACTACCAGAACTTGACGTATCAAATACAGGAACGTCTTCATCTTGCACCAGATCTTCTTGTGCAGAAGCTTCTACATTATATAGTCGCATCTTGGAATAATCAACACCAATTACGAATCGCTTGTATACAGCAGGATCGCCATAACGATTCTTAAGTTGTTTGACCATAATCTGATTCAATTGACGAAGTTCATCACTTGTAACAAGAGCAAACATGAAGTCAGCTGTTGCGGGTAGACCGAATGATTCTGAAGTATCTTCTAGACCAACATCAGAGTTAGAGAAGCCAGAACGAGTTGTCTGAGTAGCAGATACAATCGGAACATTGAACTCAACTGCCAGACCACGAAGTTCTTCTGCGATTGCTTTGATGTATGTGTAAGAGTTTACAGCTGCACCAGCCTTGATACGAGAAGAAGCACAGATGTTCAGATAATCGATATAGATGATATCTGGAACAAAATTCTTCTTGAGGTTTAGTTCATTTAATAAATGCCTAAAGTTAGCCGAACCCACCGATGCAGTTGGATATTCTTTAACAATCAACTTGCCCTTGGCGCGATCTCGAACTCGACCAATCAACTTATAATAGATTGCTTGTGGAAGATCTTTCAGCTCATCTAATGAAACACCGAGCAAATTAGCATCAATACGTTCTGCGATTCTTTCTTCAGCCATTTCCATGGTGATATACAAAACGTTTTGACCAGACATCAAATTATGAGCTGCATTATGGCACATGAATAATGACTTACCAACACCAGTTCCTGCCAAAGCAATATTTAGTGTCTTACGTGGTAGACCACCCTGAGTAATCTTGTTGAAGAAGTCTAGATCGAATGGAATACGAACTTCCTTACGATGATAGAATTCATAACGAGCATCAGCATCATCAAGAAAATCATGACCAATCGAGTTGTCGAATGAAACACCGAGAGCGTCTTGCAAGATCTTAGGAATAGCACCAACACTGATGTTATCTTTTTTATTATCATCTACAATCTGAATAGATTGCATCAGCGCATTATATAAAGCTTTATCTTTGCAGAACTTCTCAGTAGAGTCCACAAGCCAATTCATATCCTTCTCTTCAGACTTCTCAAGAGTTGTTATAAACTCTTTAGCTCTCTTGAATTGGTCTTCAGTCAAACCAGTCTTTTCATTCAAATCAATGTCAAGAGCAGTCTTAGTAGGAAATGAGCTGTACTTATTCACATAATCTAGGATCAGGTCAAACACTGTACGATCGACCTGATCATTGAAATACTCTGACTTTAAGAATGGAATTACCTTACGTGCATACTCCTCATTGTTGATCAAATTGCCGAAGATAACATTCTCAATTTTCATTCGCTCTCCAACTCTTCATAAACAGAATCTACTTCATCTTCCTGCATAATACTACCAGAAGCTGCAACATACTTATTTTCAACAAATGCACTGAACTTCGGACACTTCAAGATAGGAGTCCAAAAATCAGATTTATATGTATCATTCATACGATATGACTTATCAAGAATTTCACCTGTTTCCATGTCAACACGCTGGAACCAACCAACCTTTGGCTTAATCACATGACCAGACTCGAGTGCCATGTCCATTAGACCAGACCATCTAGAAATACCTTCTGTCCAAGACACTTCAATCGGAATCTTAGACTTTTCCTTAACGAAACGAGACTTCTCAACATTGATAATGAAGTTATAACCAATAACATCCTTACCTTCCTTTTCCTGCTGACGGCCAAGGATAAAGATATTATCAGCTGAGTAGTAGATACCGGTACCACCCGACACAACCGGCTTAGAGAACATTTCTTGAGTCATATAAGTGTGGTTTACCACAACCATAGGAATATCCTTGATGGTCAAGTGAGGTGTAACCATACGGAATAGAGACTTGAGCTGCTTCGCACGAGTCATGTCAGCTGCTGAATTCTGCTTCAGAGCATCATCAACTTCCTTCTTCGAAGCTAGGTTACCAACAGAATCGATGATAATCATTACATGCTCACCACGGCCAATCTGCTCGAGCTGAGTCATGATATCAAACTTAAGTTGTTCAATATCAGTGATTGGCGTGTGAAGAACTCGACTGGTATCGATTTTGAACGAATCAAAATAGGCCTGAGGAGTACCAAACTCAGAATCATAGAACATCAACACAGCATCAGCATACTTGTCCATGTAAGCTTTGGCCATCAATAGACTGAAAGATGTCTTAAAGTGCTTTGATGGACCAGCCCAGATAGTAAGACCGGGAGCAAAGCCACCGGTGATCTTACCCGACAGAGCAATGTTAATTGCTGGAACTGTAGTAGTAATCGTGTCCTTCTCATTGAAGAACTTAGAGTCTGCAAGAACATCAGTATCTTTGATTGTAGAATTCTTACGCAACTTGTTTAGTAGATCAGACATAACATCTCCTTGTTCATAATATTAGTATACACAGTTTATCAAATAATGTCAACTACTTAAAATTTTATTTAGTTTCGCAATAAACTGGTCTATTTTATTTGCTCGATCTGGCCAATTGATAATTGGATTCTTATCAGCATCTTTCTTAAGATTAAGTAGCAGCGGCATGATGGCATCGTACATAGCACGGACCTTATCATTTCCTTCCTGCTTAATATCTTCTTCAGAAGAAGTAGTAAACCCAAAATCAAAATCATCAAAGTTCATGTCAGCCATTAGTTAAACCAATCTTCTAGAGTTGCACGTTTTTCAGTTTGCCATCCAATTTTACTAGTGATAGATGTAATCGGACTGAGATATCCTTTTTCAAATTGAATATCATAATCTATATAGAGATCCATTTTAAATTCTGGAGGAAGACCATTAGAACAAGATATCACGTGTTCTCGAGTTGGATTCGGATTCTTAAGGTATACAAATTTGATCTTCTCGCCGTCGGCAATAGTTTGATATTTATTCTGGAGCTTGAGACTTTCAATCATTTTGTTAAAGACAACAGATCCGCGAACATGAATAGGAGTACCAGATTCAAATCGACCAAACCGATACCATTTTTGAATGTCATTTACTCCACGAGTAAAAGCAATATCAGAGAAGCCGAGTGTATGGAATTTTACACGAAACTCTGAGACATATTTTTGAAGATCTTCTTCAGTACCATTCATGATAATCTCAAGAGACTTCTTAATACTATCGCGACACGCAGTAGGAGTTGAAGAACGAACAGCTTCAATGCCCATCATCTTCAATTTTGGCTTTTCGTACTGTACGCCTTCTGAGTTCCAGACGTTAAGGATATACATCTTCTTTGCTTTCCAGATACCCTTGTTTGCGATGTTTTCTCGCTTCATCTGCATCCTTTGATCGTAAGCATTCATGCTGGTAGCAAGTTCTTCATAGGACTTATCAATGAATGGTTCAATACGCTTCTTACAAGCATTATCGATAAACTTAACGATTTCAGTATCTTCGGCTCCGTCTGGAAAAACGCGATTGACTAGATCTTCAAGTGTAATGTAGATAGAATCAGTGTCAGATGCAATCACATAATCTTTATTTTTAGTACTAAGTAGATCGTTTAGATAGACGTTGATCTTCTTTTCAATCCAACGAATACTCAACTGACCAGACATAGTAATTGCTTCAGCGTTGTTCACATCAAACCAACGAAACCATTTATTACCAAGAGCACCATAAGCAGAATTCAACTGAATCTTTTTAGCCATTTGTAAGTTGTCGAGTCGAGAGATTTCCTTGACCAGCTTTGGATCTTTGGTCTTTTCATATTCTTTCTTACATTCAATCATTTTGTTCTTATATTTTGTACGATCATCATACATACGATCCATCAAACTCGGAAGAAAGCCACGCTGTTCTTTTGTATAAACACAAAGGTTGGCGGCGATAGTACAGTTTGAATTTTTCATATCATTCATATACTGACTAGCGCCACCAACAAGTAGGTCGTCGACTGTCATCTTATCACTCAAACGAGTTACAAGCGTCTCCGGAGAGATGTTGTATTGCATAATAAGATGAGGGTAAAGGGAGTTCAAGTCGAACGACACAACCCATTTACTCATACCAAGTTTTGGTTCTTTTACATAGCCGCCAACAAATGGTCGATCATTCTTGTTCTTGTTGTTTTGATAAACAACAGTCTTGCGATCCAGCAGATAGTTATGTGTAATTACATCCCACTGCTTTACAGATGCTAAAGTATCTTCATAGTTTACTTTAGCATCATAAGCCATCGCATAAACAAGTTCGATAAGCTTCAGTTTGTCTTCAAGTTTTTCAACGAGTTCAACGTCATGAATGTTGTACTCAATATACTTTTGAAAATTGTTGAATCGAAGATCATCAAGATTATCGTATTCAGAATAGTCGAGCTTCTGCTCACCAAGTTCTACCTGAGCAATATAGTCAAGTCGATAAGACTCTTGCTCAGTATAAGTAAACTTCTTGTAAAGCTGCATGTAGTCTAGTACAGCAATCCCTACTGGTGTATAGGCCACATTGGCTCGGCCTCGAATTTCGACTTTATAGTCGCGTAACATTTCCCACGGGGAAAGACGTCGAGCATGCTCTTCACCGAGAAGCTTTCGAATCCGGTTGACAAGATACGGTATGTCGAAGAACTCGATGTTCCAGCCGGTGACGACGTCTGGCGAATAGATGGATCCATTCCACACTTCAAGAAAGGCGAGAAGGAGAGCAGATTCGTCTGCGCATTTGTAATATTGAACATTCGGTAAGTGCTCCTTGTAATTGCCGCAACCAAAGGTTGTCTTCTTACCATCGCGGCCAATGGTAATAGCTGTAATTTCATTGTCTGCTAGTTCAATATCAGGAAATCCACCATCAATGCTAGTTTCAATATCAATAGAACAGACAGAAATAAGACTCGGATCATACCGAATCTCGCCAGGATAGTTATCATAAATATACATGTATGGCCAGTCGGTGAGACCATAAATCTCCATGCCATTGACATCTTCATATGTCTTAAGGAATTCACGTGCATCTCGCATTGATTCAAAATCAACACGACCAACACATTCGTTTTTGAGATTCCGATACTCAGTCTGAGTTTGAGACGGAATAAATAGATACGGCTTATACTTTGTGGCGAACTTTACAGGCTTACCGTTATCAATTCCACGAATAAGAATTTGATTACCGTGCCTACTGATATTTGTATAAAATTTCATATTACCTCGTCACTGCACATATTTTAGTTATATCACTATGCACAAATAAAGTACACACGTAAAAGGAAAAAATATGAAATTGTCTGAACATTTTACGCTTGAAGAGATGATTGTTTCTCCTACTGCTAAAAAGCTTGGATTAAGTAATAATCCTACAGTTCAACATATTGAAAATATGAAGTACTGTTGTGAAAATATTCTTGAACCAGTACGAACACACTTTGGTAAGCCAGTACAAATCAATTCTTCATATCGGTCTCCGCTTGTTAACAAAGCTGTAGGTGGATCTAGTACATCACAACACGTGAATGGACAAGCAATCGATTTCGAAATTGTTGGCGTTGATAATAGAATTGTTGCTGACTGGATTGCAGATAACTTACAATTTGATCAAGTCATTCTTGAGTTCTACACAAAGGGTGATAAGAATTCTGGTTGGGTTCACGCTTCGATTAAGAAGGGTGGAGGCAATCGCAAGATGCGTATGATTGCTACGAAGTCGAAGGCAGGCGGTACCGTATATACACAGGTAGCTGACTTTGATCCATCGACGACAAAGGCAGCTGGGGCTCCTTCAATCGCCACAGCGCCAAAGCAAGCTCCTGCTCCGTCGTCTCCGGCGGCTCCTTCAAATGTATCTGGTCTTGGTCCATTAGAATCTCTCCAATCTAAGTGTGGTATTACTGCTGATGGTAAATGGGGAGCCGGCACATATAAAGCAGCAAGAAATTACTTCAATCTGTCGAATACACAAGCAGCACACTTCTTTGGTCAGTGTGCTCATGAGTCAGGTAACTTTAAGGTATTCTCTGAGAACCTGAACTATTCGGCAGATGGTCTTACTAAGATTTTCAAGAAGTACTTCTCGACACTAGTTGATGCTCAACCATACGCTCGTAAGCCAGAGAAAATCGCTAATAAGGTTTATGCCAATCGTATGGGCAATGGACCGGAAAACTCTGGAGACGGATGGAAGTATAGAGGTCGTGGACCAATTCAGTTAACTGGCAAAGATAACTATACCGCGTTTTCGCAAGCGCTCTCTCGGCCCGATGTACTAACAAATCCAGATGTTGTAGCGGGAGAGCTGGCGTTCGAATCAGCTCTTTGGTTCTTCAGTAAGAATAATCTATTTGCTATAGCAGATAGAGGTGTTACAGATGCTATCATTACTCAAATTACAAAAAAAGTAAATGGTGGTACGCACGGACTTGATGATCGCATTAATAAAACTAAGCAATACGCTAGCTGGGGATAAATTGAAGGGGACCGAGAGGTCCCCTTCTTTTTTAGATGGTTAGCAAACCATAAAATACTAGGGCGCACATGGCAGCCACAGCAATGTGACCGGCCCGTGAGACCGTCAACGCAAAATTATTATTCATCTTACTTGTCCTTACGTTCTGCGAGATACTCTGCAGTCGAAGGCGCAGCAGATGTTTCTTCCTCGTCTTGGATTTCTACCTTCTTCGGCTTCTTGTGTTCTGGAATGATATGCTCGAGAGCGATCTTTAGAATGCCGTTGAGAAGAGAAGCACCACGAATCTCTACGTTATCTGAGAGAGTGAAGGTGCGAGTGAAAGGACGCATAGCGAGTCCTTGATGGAGCATCTGAGGCCATGTCCACTCACCCTTCGAATCCTGTTCTGCAGGTTCTCCGGATTGTGTATTACCTCTGATGATCAGCTTGTCTTCCGCGATCTCGATCTCGAGGTCTTGCTTAGCGAAGCCAGCAACCGCGAGATCGATCGTGTACTTGTTTTCATCAATCTTCTTGAGATTGTATGGAGGATACTTAGCAGCGAGGTCAGCGGTTTGCTGTGCAGCGGATGCCATCTTTTCTGCTACCTTGTCAAAACCAACAAAGAAGCGATCAAAGTCCTTGAATGAGTGGGTATGATTCCACATAGTTTTTCTCCTTATTAAGCGAGTTGAATATTGTCACCCAGTAGGCGTGACGGGTTTATTTATAAGGTAAAGCACAACTTCGGCTTCCTTAAACATCTTTTTTGTAATTTCCCAGTTTAGATGTGGTCGATCATCTTCTGGCACATAGGAAACCACCTTCTTGATTCCCTTTTGAATAATGCTCTTAGCACATTCATTACAGGGAAGCAAAGGACTATAAAGAGTACAGCCCTCAACAGAGAGTAGCGCATTATCAAGAGCATTCCGCTCAGCATGAGCTACAAAGAGATACTTGGTTTCTTTATCCATGTATCTCAGATCATGATCTCGTACGCCTCGAGGAAACCCATTAAAGCCAAGAGACACTACTCGATTTTGTTTGTCAACAATTACACAACCAACTTTTGTGGATGGATCCTTAGACCACTGAGCTACATGCTCAGCAAGCTCCATAAATCGGCCGCACCATTTACTCATTTCTTTTTTCCTGCGTTCAGGATGCGCGCTCGAAGACTCGAAGAGCTATAGCTGTGTCTACGTGAGCAATAGTGAATAGGAATATCTAGATCATGCCCAGTAAAGTCATTGCGACCATTATAATCCTCACCAAGGAACCGTACGCTCCACTCATATCCAGCAAGCAGATTGTAGAGGTCTGCTTCGGTATCGTATGGAATTATCTGATCAACATACTTACACGCTTCAACCTGCGCATAACGTTCAAACAAGTTCTGAACAGGCTTATTCTTCTCTGGACGATCAAGAGTAGGATCGGATTGAAGAGCCACGACTAAATGATCACAGTGTTTCTTTGCTTCCTGTAACATCAAAATATGACCGGTATGAAACAAATCAAAACAACTGGCAACGACCCCTACGCGCTCAGTCATAATCTATTCCTTCATCTTGTTTACGACCCATATAATGATCATCACTGACACAATAAAACTGAGACTTTAGTCTAGTGTTAACTAGTGTCTTGGTTACCTTGCCGGCAAACTCAATACACTGATCTTTGTTGGCAGCTTCGTATATATCCTTACCAAGGAACTCACCATCAACAGTAAACAAAAATACAATCAGCCAATATGACATTATTAGTTCCTTGCAATCCAGCGCTGGTAAAGACCAACTTCTCTACCATATGCTTCTACTTCCCATGGCGAATCAAAGTAATGATCTTCTTTGCGCTTAGGCTTCCAGATCTTTCCCATCCACCTACTGTGAATCTTCAATCCACCTTTTGCTGCTACCATCACACCAGATTGAAGTTCATTCTTTGCATGTTGCTTGACGTGAACTAGTTCATGAGCAAGAGTTTGAATGATGTCTTCATCGTCCTTGGCGCCACGAAGGCTGATGGTAAACCAACGAGGATTTCGAGTACCATCTTCATCAGTGCACTCTCCCTGAACTTCGTTCTTGGGAGTGTGTTCGATATCAATGATGAGGTTCCGAACAAGCCGCGGATCCATAAGAATGTCAGCGAAAAACTCAGTGGCTTCCGCCAACTCGGCTTTCTGCTTCTTAGTGAAGCCAATGATCTTAAGCTGCATTTGACTTATCCTTTTCCATTATGTATACTCTACATCAAAACTATAAAAATGTCAACTACAGCCACTCATTTTCATCAATAATTCGTGCACTTCCTCGCTTGACCTCACGGCGGCGAGCAGATTGATCCTTAGTAACTTCCTTGTGATTCTTACTCAGCCCTCCAGACCACTCGTACTGGTTGAGTAGCAGGCCACGATGATCATAATACTCTTGCATAAGATATCTCCTTAAGCAGCAGCGCTGGATAGACTATCAAATACCTTTTTCCAATATCGCTTAAATGCCGGATCGCGTGCTTTCTCAAATGCTTTGAGTGCATTGTCCAGTCGATGGTGAAGCTTTGCATCACATTTCATTTAAACACTCCATACAAAAGAATCGCAGTAATAAATCCATTCACCGCCAGAAGAGCTTTGTCTTCCATCTTATAAGCTGCGTATCCCCAGAGGCTGGCGCCTACAATAGAAAGAATAAGATCTACATTATGGTACTCGAATGAACGAGCTCCAGCAGCAGAAATGACACACGCAGTGCCAATCCATTTCAAAGCATTAAGCACTGTGAGCATTCTCCAGCTCGGTGAAGCCAAAGGAAGCGCAACGAAACTTAGTGCCGTCTTCCATTTCAATGATATCGCCAACCGACATCGAAGAGCAGCGAGGCGTAATGCGCTCGATCGCAGATTCGTTTTCCCAGAGGTTCATCAGTGTGAACGCTTCTTCCATATCGTCGGTATCAACAGTAGCGACGTGAGTGTAAAACTGGAAATCTTCAGCCTTGAAGCGCGAATCGAGCGAACGGTTGAAGTAAGCCAGGTGCTTCGGAAAAGTCTCGCCGCGGTTGATAGCGTCGATTTCTTCATCGGTGAGCTGAATCTGATAAACCTTAATCATTTCGTATTCCTTCTTTCATTCCTTATATTATTAGTATAGTCTATTTTCAAAATAATGTACAATAAAAAATGCACCGGACATAAAAAATCCGGTGAGATAAACCCACCGGATTCATTATTGGAATTAAGATTAGAAACGAACGCCGAAGCCTACAAGAGCTCCGTGCTGACCAACTCCACGATCAAAGTCGGTATAGCGATACTCGACCTTGCCATAGACAGGACCAGCAATGTTGGCTTCAACACCAGCTCCAAGACGCAGGCCTTCGAGTTCAGTCGAAGTGGTCTGCTTCCAGTTGGCATATCCAACCTTACCATAAACAAGAACAGCGTCCTTGATTACATAGCCAAGGCGAGCAGATGCACCAACATTACGACGATCGAATACATTGTCAAGATTTGCTTCAAATCCAACAATAACATTCTTGTAAAGTTCAGCATCGAAACCAACAGCAGCTCCATAAGTAACATCAGTTAGGTCAAGCCGGCGAGCTGCGACTGGACCAGTAACATCGTCTACTCCAGCAGTCACTTCAGCACGAACACCCGTAAAAGAATTTGCCATGGCTGGAGTTGCAAGAGCGGTGCTTGCAGTTGCAATTGCAATCATAAAGTTCTTCATATATATTCACCTTTTGTTGTTAATCAGCGATTGATAGGCTCAATCACCAAAGCCTTCATACAACTGGTTGATACTCTCTTCCAGTATTCCTTAAACTTGTTAATTCTTTGGATAGCGATAGTGGTAAACATCATCAATGTTTTCCCATTCAATATCGCTCAAATCAAGTGCACTAATATCTTTAAACACTTTATAGCCAAAATAAGATAAAATTCCTATGATGACTACTCCTGCAGCACCGGAAAATATCTTTGTATTTTTAAGCATTAATATCTCCATGAATAAAGCGAAGTGGAAGGATTTGGTTGTACCTTCAAGACCCAGCCAATTACCTATGTAATCTCGGTCTACAACTCGTTTGCTGGTTGAGCAGGAGGACCACTCCCCGAGTTTTGCCTTACTCCCACTGGCGAGGGAGTTATTCAGCCACACTTCTTACGTAGCCCGTCGGCCACGATATCTAAATGAGTGTAATGGCTACTGAGGTGTCGACTCGCTAGGTCGGTAATTTCGCTCTTTACGTTCCCATCTTCCCCCATATCGCTTGGTCACCACGGGAACTTCCACTACATTCAAACTGGCTCCTCAAGATGGATTCGAACCACCGACCAGCGCATTAACAGTGCGCGGCTCTACCGCTGAGCTATTGAGGAATATGATCTTTATATTCTTAGTCTACATTATATATCAATTAATGTCAACCGTTTTTAATTCAGCACGAATTTCTTTATAGTGGCGAGTAAGAATTTCGCGAACTTGTTGCTTCTCAGTAGGAGTTGCAAACTGAACTTCAAAATATAGATTACCATTCATTGAAGATTCACCAGCAGCATTATCTGCATCTTCAAGAAAATCGCTTATGTGTATTTGTGTTTTGATAGTCATAACAAACTCCTATATTGGTGCCCTTGGCAGGATTCGAGCCTGCAACCATTCGCTTCGAAGGCGAGCGCTCTATCCAGTTGAGCTACAAAGGCGTATATGGTGCGGAATGAGAGGGTCGAACTCCCGGCATCCTTTGAATATGGTAGGTCCTGACGGGCTCGAACCGCCGACATCATCCGTGTAAAGGACGCACTCTACCAACTGAGTTAAGGACCCGTGACCGATATAATCGGTTGTATTTATTACGTTTTGTATTCTTTTTATTGCGACCACACCATGTATGTGTTTGAGTATGGCAGTTTGGACATAAAATTTGCAAGTTATCTAATGAATTATTATCACTATTTCCATCTATATGATCCATTTGTAAGGTGAGAGGTTTATTGTTCCACTCAGAACCTACACCGCATGCTTCACAATATTCTCCGCGTGTTTCAAACAAATACCGTTTCATGTGCTGTTCAGCAAGAACTTCTCCATTTTGTATTTGTTTGAAACGTTCTTTCCATTCATATTCACGTTGACATTTATTACTGCAATATTTGGCATTAAACGTCAAGCTTTGGCAATTTGGGCACAGTGTAGCTTCTTTAGTTTTACGTGAAACAGAATATCTTCCACCTTCGCGATGGACACTTTTATGTCCATTTAGTTTACGATGGTTATCAAATTCTTTGTCGCACACTTCGCACTTGTACATATAAACTCCTTAGCTCAATTACTAAGTTATTTATAATTTTAAGGCGCTCTACCACTGAGCTAATCCCGCGAAACTGGTACCCGTGGAGGGACTCGAACCCCCAACATCCTGGACCTAAACCAGGCGCCTCTTCCAATTGGACTACACGGGCAAGTGACTCCCCACAGTGTGCTTCACTACTTGGTTGGCCGAACCTTTCACATCGAGAGGCAGGGGGAGTTCTATTAATTACTTAGTTACAGCAACTCTAAGAGTGCCAAGGCCAAGAGCACCAAGAAGTGCATATACGTATTCTGGAATAACATAACCTAAAGCTTGAGCAACAGCTAAAGCAATAGTAACTGCAGATACGATATAGGTCTTTTTACCTTCTAAAAATGCCATCATAGAGTTTTCTCCTTATATTAATAAAGTCTTGCAAGACTCGACTATATTTATATAAGGTTGGTGGAGAATAACGGGATCGAACCGTTGACCTTCTGCATGCAAAGCAGACGCTCTCCCAGCTGAGCTAATCCCCCATTTAAATACTTGGTTTATCAACGTTTGCGTTCATAGCTTCCATTGTTTCTAACCGAAGTGTTTCAATTTCAGATGCAGACGGAACGTAATTCTTTTTATAATTATATTCCATCAATTCATCTTGAGACATAGTCGACTTGAGATCAGAAACTATGAATGCAAACCGTAATACTTCATTGCTATTTGGATTATACATTGATACAGACTTAAGTCTGGCTTCAGCAATACGAAGATTATCAAATTTACTCATTGCAGATGAGACTACATTCATAATATACTCCTTTGTTGATAAATTTGGAGCGGGATACGGGAATCGAACCCGTCTAATCAGCTTGGAAGGCTGGAGCATTACCACTATGCTAATCCCGCAGTATTCTGGTGCCCCCACGACGACTCGAACGCCGGACCTACGCATTACAAGTGCGTCGCTCTACCAACTGAGCTATAAGGGCTTACGATATGTTCTATCGCTATTTGTGTTCTTTGCTTTATTAAATGGTCGGGAATGTAGGATTCGAACCTACGACCCCCTGCTCCCAAAGCAGGTGCGCTACCAGACTGCGCTAATCCCCGTTATTATCTATATATAAAGCTGGATGCCCCTCTAGGACTCGAACCTAGGTTGACGGATTCAAAGTCCGCTCTCTTACCACTAGAGGAAGGGGCAATAAACTTGGTGGACCCCGTGGGGCTCGAACCCACGACCTTTTACAGATCGGTTTTACAGACCGATTGCCGAAACTATCGACTTTAAGACCCCTTATTCTATACACCCTATCGGTTAACTCCATTCTAGATCGCGGTAAGGAATCCGATATTCGCCAGCGTTCCCCGTCTGTTAGTCTGGCTAGGTCTCTCCGGCAGTTTCTAGAATACCGGATAATTCTGGTGATCCAGGTGGGGTTTGAACCCACGACCTCGGGTTTAAAAGACCTGTGCTCTACCTACTGAGCTACTGGATCGGTTATTTCTTTTAGAATATAATCTATAAATGTTTTTTTGTCAACTAGTTTTTGATAATCTGACCATTTGATACGAACAATTTTCCAACCTAAATTTTCTAGATATTCGTTTCGTCTTTTATCACTAGTAACAACTCTTCCATCTAAATAATGTTGGTCGCCATCAATTTCTAAATCAATATTACCTATAGCAAAATCCAATTGATAAGGACCAACTTGAAATTGTTCTACATATGAAACATCGTGTGAATCTAGAATTCCTTTCCAATATTCTTCTGGATAAGATCTTCCTTTAGAATAGTGATTTAACTTATATGGTACCATATCAGGATTTTCTCTAAGAAATTTTATTCTGCTTTCGCTAATTTTTTTCTTAGTCTCTTCAGACAGTGGTCCACGTTTTTTGTTAGCATCACTCCACTTTTTTCGTGTTTCTTCTTTTATCTCCGGCTTAGATAGTCCTTCAACTTTTGCTTTAGTATATTGATTTGTACCATTGCCGCGTCTAGCAGCCATAGCAGCATACCATTTTTCGCTCTTAGGTTTACTCATACCAGTCTCCTTACTAGTATTTATAAATTTAGAGCATTCAACTAAAGCCCGTTGCTCTACCTACTGAGCTAGGGGTCCATTTAGTTGAATTGGTGCGGGCGGCGGGACTCGAACCCGCACGGATCTCTCCACAAGATTTTAAGTCTCGCGCGGCTACCATTACACCACGCCCGCGTGATTTAACCTAAGCGGTTTCTTCCTGCTTCAGGCGAGCGTATTCTTTCATAGCCCACTGAAAATCACCCGGTCGCAGAGCGCCCGAGTTTGCGGCCTGAGTGAACAGGCGGTCCAGCATTTCGCTCATCTTTTCCATAACAATCTCCATTCCGTATATTCTTAGTATAGTATATTTTCAATATAATGTCAACTAAAAAAACATACTAGAACAGTAATGCGATAATAATTGCTACCAGCACTGGGCCTACAAGGCCGAGTCGCCGCGGAAAGGTATCCCACACTCTCAAATCAAATCCACCCCACCATGGCATCGATGCTCGAAGCTTATCGAGTGTATATCTTTCAATCCAACGATATTCTGCTTGAGCATGCTCGCGACCTAGGTATAATGAGACTACTGCTAGTCCACCAATCCACCAATTACCAGTTGCAACACCTACTGCTATTTGGATTATTGCTGTTACTAAAATATGAATCATTGTGTTATTCCTTCACTGATCATGTGATTAAGATCTTGATTGATTGCTTGTGTGCCATTGACCATATGAACAGTGAAGAAATTCATGACCCACAAATTCTGGTTCATATTTAACAGTTGGTTTCACCATATGGATGGTGCATACATCAAAGGGAGCTCGTAATTCGCTAAACGCTACTATTTCTGTATCATTAACGCCTTTAGCTTTAGCAGATGCAAGTAATTCTTTTTGTGTATTGTAAGTTACAACATTAACAAGAACCTGTTGTTTTTCATACTGTGGTGTACCAAATTGATAACCATCAGCTCCAGTATTAGGAACTGGTTTGCATGAAGCAACAATAAAAGCAAATAACGTTACTGTAAAAAATTTGTTAAACATAAAGCAGTCCTCCTATATTATTTATAGGATTATACTGACTACCAATTCATGTTTATAGTCCAAGATTTTATAAAAAAGTCTTATGTTTCCTGCTTTATTTATAAAATCTTGGACTCTATGAGGAAGCGGTGGGATTCGAACCCACGGTACCCGCAAAGGTACGACAGTTTTCAAGACTGTATCAATCGACCGCTCTGACACGCTTCCAAAGTTGAGGAGCTAACCGTGGCCCCTCGCGTGCTTATTAGGTAGCAACCCCATAACTGGTGCGTCTGGCAGGTCCTGACCCTGCGACCTCAGAGTTATCAGCACATGTGCTCTGCCAACTGAGCTACAAACGCACATAAAGAGTTTCTAACGATGTCAAAGAGCAAGTTGGCGAGGGTGCCAGAATAGAAAAGTGGCGAAGGTGCAAGGATTCGAACCCTGACTAACGGAGTTGGAAGCCGTCGTGCTACCGTTACACTACACCAACGAACTTTTATTTATACAGTTTAATGTAAATGACGAACTGCGTGATCAGCAGCATGAGTAGCAGCGAATGAAGAAGGCTTAATCTTGGCATCAAGACCAAGAGAACCCTTCACCCAACCGAGCGCTTCCTTCACGGCAATACTCGACTTGTGCTTTGGATTCGGGTTGATGTCTAGATGGATCTCTATATGCCTGTTGCCGACTATTTCAATGATCTCAGTGGCCACTGAGACTGCCATCTGAACTTCCATAAGTAACCTTTGCTTAAGATTACCATAATCTGGCATATCAATAGACTCATGAAACAGCTTGCATCCGTGCTTCGAATCCATATGAACAATTACAACCGTGCTATACTTAGCATACCACTGCTCATTTTTATGAAAGCGAATAGAATCGCATCCAATATAAATTGAAGACTGTTCACTAGATTCTAGAATTGCAGCCTTAGCTTGTTCAATCATTACTGTTACTCGCGTGAAAACAATCGATAGAAAAATGGATCAAATTGTTCAGGTGATGTTTTAACATATTGTTCTAAAGATCGACCATACAGATCAATACCTTCATCGATACATTTTTGTATGTGATTAGTATCTGTAAATTGTGGGGTATTCATTTCTCGATGAGAAGACGCCTGAATCTTCTCGCGAATCTTTTCTACGCTACCCCAGTGCGATAAATGCCATCCGGCTTCTGTAATGGGTGGATATGTGTTGCGCATATCTCTATACTCTTGCGGCTTCTTCTGCCGCATCTCGCGTGCTCGAGTAACAACATTGCCATACCATTGATTCAACGCTATTTGATTTAGATTATAGTAGTGTAAATCTTGAACTAGAGTGACTGCTACAGATCGATCTAATTGATCGATAGCTTTATCAATACCACTAAAACTGGGGATTTCATCTATATCACCCATGATTACATAGTCATTAGGATCTAGAAGTGACATTGCTCGCTGTAAATTGTTACGTTGAAAATGTTCTACACCCCAGTATTTTTGTGCTAACACGGGAGAAGCTACACACGGTAAATAGATAATTCGATCCATGTAATATGCATATCGATCGATATTATCGATAAAATTGTATCTCTTTGGTTGACCACTAAAAGTCATATTACATTCAGAAATAACAAAGTAATTTACTTTTTTAAACAGAAATTCTAGTCTAGATTCTAGAAGATCATATTCATTAAAAAATGTAAAACAGTCTACAATCATACTATGCTTACTTTTTTAAACTTACCACACCAACTATTAGATTTTATACGAGGATAACAATTATTTAAATCTTTAATATAAACAGGAGGATCATATCTGCAGATGCCTATATTAATATCATTATCATAAGCATCTTTATGCAAAAAGGCATAAAAGAAACAGTCCTCACAAGTCATACGGATCTCTCTAAAACTGTAAAGCCATGGCAATGAATATTGTGAGATCTTACTCTCCAATGTTTATTACAGGCAAGAAATTCCATAATGGCTGGTAGAAGTTCTCCACCAAAAGGTTTATCAGTATCATGAAAAGCGAGGAACCGGCGAGCTTTATGCCCGTGTAATCTGAGCTCCTGCGATAACTGTTGATATGTATGATCAGTATCGATAAACAAAAGATCGGTTGGCTCGATGTCAATTGCTAAGGTATCACCTTTAATATATCGATGATCTCTTCCAAGACTTCTTGATTTTTCGAAAAGAGCTTCTACTTGTGGATCGAGCTGTAGATCATAAGCTCGTACGATACAAGCTTCTGTTAACAGTGCTCGAGTAGAAACACCAGTTCTTGTTCCCATTTCTGTCACGTGATCACACACAGAAGCAAGAGCTCTGAGCATGGGTAAATGTATATTAATATCAGATGGAGTTTCAACAGCCCATCTATAGTGAGCTTCTAACTCTTGTTCAGTAACATTCATTTTCATACCTTATTAAGGTGAGTGCGTGACAAAATTGGTAGACGAGGAAGGACTCGAACCTTCACCCAAGCCGTTATGAGCGACCGGCTCCACCTTTGAGCTACTCGTCCGTTAGCTGTATTTACATGAGAAGTTTTGGAAGCTCAATTGCAACACTGTGCGCCATCCATCCAACAACAAACCAGGTAAAAGCCGCTGGCTTTGTTGAATTGTGTTTCTTTACGTCACTAATTCCAAAATAAGCATTTAAAACTAAAAAAAATATAAGACCAAATAGCCAAACCATATTGTCTCCATAAGTTAAATTGGCGCGCCCGGCAGGACTCGAACCTGCTACCTCAAGATTAGAAGTCTCGCGCTCTATCCAGATGAGCTACGGGCGCATTCTGCATTATGCAATACGATTAATACGATGTAGAAGATTAGCTACCTTGGACAATTCATCTGATGTATTAGCTGTTAACGGAGTACGTCGTAACACCTCCGTATATGCATACAAAGCGCGCTTTAAAGTTTTCATATCAGCAGTGGCAAATGCGCCGCCTTTTGCTTCTTTAATCATGTTACACACTTCCTCGATTCAATTAGCCAAGTATTTGCACTGTCCATCCAATCGAGAGCTTCCACAGGAATTAATTCTCCACGACGCTGAGCATTCAGAATTTCGCAGTAAGTAAATTCTACATCCTTAGGATTTTCCATAGTAGGAAACGAGTATACTTCAACTTCCATAGCAACCTCCATATATATTATATATCACTTACTCGTAAAACTCTTGATCAACATTAGCAAAATTATAAAAACAGTTACAGCTGCAATTGGAATCCACAGTGGTGAAAGCACCCACCACCAAGACCATGCGATATATCCAGTGAGCTTCAGTGTAATAAAGATCAAAGTAAGAACTGGGATCCATGGAAATGATATTGCAATACTTGATTTAGACATGAGTTCTCCGGCGATAAACAGAAAAGTGCGTAGCATCAGCCATCAAACAATCCCGATTGGCTTGACTCCGAGTGCGGCGATAAGTACGGCCAGCTTCGATACAAGGCATATCACGTCCGACTGAAGCTGCACGCGAACCACGGAAACGAATTTTAATAGGAATTCCTTCTTCACGATAGGCCGCCAGAACACGTTGGCGAAGTGCAATGGGAACCCAATAGGCAACAGCGTATTGGCCACGAGGAGCGGGGAAGAGCGTTTGAAGAGCCTGGATTTCAGCATTCGACATAATGTTTCCTTTCATTTCGTATATTCTCAGTATAGTGCATTTTGAAAAAAATGTCAACTAAAAATCACGCAGCAAAAAGAAACTTTGCATGTTCTTCTGAAGTCTTATAGAGCTTACCACCCTTTTCGTAGATGAACGGCATCTTGTACTTCTTAGAATCGTAACGAACCAGCTTACAACCGTTCTTTTCCATGACAAGACCGAGAGACTTCACACGAGATTCGAGAATGGCATCGCTGAAAGTCTTAGCACCCTTCACCTTAGCCGAAACCTTGATCTGAACTTCAGAATCAGAGAACTTCATCGAACCAACTTCGAACTGAAGATTCGAATCAACACCGTACTTAGCGAGAACATGTTCCATTTCAGCACGGAGAGCGACAAGGTTCTTACGATCAAACTTTTCAAACTTAGTCATGATATATTTCCTTCAGTTGATATATTCATTATATACAAGATAGAATTAATGTCAACAATTATTTTTCAACGCTAGCAATTTTTTTGCTCTTTGAACTACCCATGGATCAAATGAAATACGTATTCATTGTACGTTTTCCTTCATAAGAGTTTTGATAGATCCATACTTCAGATTGAAGTGCCATTCGAGACGCTCATATCCATACCACTGATACGAATCAAGCTCGCCTTCAGCATCAGCGATGATTTCAACTGCGCGTTCTGCATCACAGTTGCAGAGCTCCATGGTTTCACGAACACGTGATGCGAACTTTTCAAGGTTCGCAGCCTGACGAATTTCTTCTTCAGCCTGTTGCTCATTGAGCTGGCTGATAAGAAGCTTGAAGTCTGCATCAAACTCTTCAACCGACTTAAAGGCGGCGGTGCGCGGACGGATGCCATACACGTCCTTGTACAGGTCCGAATAGACGTCGCCATCGTAGCTGTTGGTGGCTGCATTGATATCAGTAAGACTGAGCATTTTCGGTTCCTCGATTTCGGCCATACGGGCCTGAACAGCAGAAACGTTGATGAAAGGGTCGATGTAATCAATCTTGGTCATGTCAGTTTCCATTCCTTATATTTTTAGTATAGTATATTTTGAAAAAAATGTCAATACGAAATATGCTGCTGAATGCCTTCAATACGAGGCGAAATCTTTTTGGCAGAGAACTGCATGCCATTGATCTCGAAGAAATGTCGGCCGGTGATTGGTCCAGTCTTTTCCCAGCGAAGCTTTAGAGCTTCACCTTCACGATAAGGACTAATGCCAGCGGTCCAAGACCGGCCGGTCTTGAGTTCAAAAGCTCCACCGCAAAGATTAATAATCATGTTGTTTCCTTCATTCCTCATATTCTTAATATATCAAAACTTTCATATAATGTACATAAAAAAATGCACTCGGAGTCAACCAAGTGCATTTTAGTTTTCAATGAAATCAATGGCTTATTTTTTACGACCAATATTGTACTTGGTTACCAATTCCCATTGATCCTTTTCTTTGAACGGAAGGATCTTAATTTGACTCAGTGGAGTCACCGGCGCTTTGATCTTTTCAGGTTCTACAATTGCAATCAAACCCCAGTCTGAAAGTAGTTGAGCGATGGTATTTCTACGCCCTTTATCTTCATCAGAAAAATTAGAAGGTTTTCCGTCTAATACAAATAATTCTTTAAAATGAACAATATAGTATTTGCCTTGCTTATGAAGAATGTGACATGACTGGTATAGTGTACTATGTTTACGTGAAGCTACTCCAATACGTGTCAGTGTTTCACGAACCTTTAGGAAGTCATCTTCTTCGCCGAGTCTTATCTCGACTAAACTATCAATTAAACTCATCTCTGTATCCCACCTTTATCAAGCTTTTTCTTTATTATTTTTATCTGATCAGGTGTGAGGAGCTCGAGTGCAGTCTTGGCTTTCTGTCGGTTATAACCGAAATGTTCCATAATAGCTTCAAGATCTTCATCCTTTTCTTTCTTCGCCCACTTAGAAAACCGTTTGCTGGGTCTTACAATATTTATCAAGAAAGAATATTGAAGCTTATAATCGATATGGTGGTTACAATTCATCATATTTGCAGCATGAATAGTGTCTGCGAAATACGAAAGAGCTTTATTAGTTAGCCATGGGCTATAAGTTTTCTCAGCGAGGTCGTCGTTTTCAGTTCCTTTCATTAAATTCTTTTTTGATGTGTTGATCGATGTAACAAAATCAAATGGGTTCATCGTTCCGCTTTCCAGTCAAAGAGTTTGCTGCTGCGTCTAAGATATCAGCGCAATTTTCACAAATCTCTATAGTCATAATCTGATCAGAATGTTGAAGTCGAACTTCATGAAAAGGAGTCGACTTCAGATATTTTTGATCACACGAAGGGCATTTCTTTTTGTTCCACATTACACAAACGAACAATCAGCCATAATCTCTGTCACACACGCAACAAGATTAATTTCAGGATCGGCAGCAAACGCATTCTGATACTGGTATTTAGCAAGATGAAGAACTAACATTGGAATAGAAGCCGGTGTAATATAGTTCTCAGCTTTATCGTAGAAGGCTCGAAAGAACTCATTAGTATCCATATCAGATTCAGCGATCCATTTACGTACACCGGTGAAGTTCTTATCCTTCATGAAATCGATCAACTTCTTTAACGAGTCATCGCTAAAGTTACGAAGGATACCGGAATCAATAACTCCAGTAGCACTGTAACGTTGAAGTTCGTTGATAACTCGGCGCCAGTCAGGAAAATGTTTCTTGATAACTTCAGCCACAGTAGCTTTATCATAAGTAACTCCTTCATTGTCTAGGATTCCACACACACGCCGCAAAAACTGTTTGACCAGTTCTAATAGTTCAGACTTACGAATCTTGAACTTGATCACTGAACAACGAGAGTGAAGAGGTTCGATGATACGATCAACAAAGTTACAAGTCAGAATGAAACCACAATTGGCACTAAACTCTTCCATAAAATTGCGAAGAGCTGGTTGAGTTGACTGAGCATTCAGATAGTCGGCCTCATCGAGGATAACCATTTTACGGCCGCCGGATAGAGAAACCGAACTAGCAAAACGAGAAATATCATTACGTAGAGTATCGATATTACCATTTAACGAACCATTAATTACAATATAATCACAACCAAGTTCTTCACACATGGCTTTGGCGACAGTTGTCTTACCAACACCTGCCGTACCAGAGAGAATGAGATTTGGAATGTTCTTTTGATCAACGAACTGTTGAAATACTTTCTTCAGATCTTCTGGAAGAATAGTGTCTGCTACAGTTTTTGGACGATACTTCTCGACCCACACGAATTCTTCAAGCATAATATCTCCATCATATAAAATGTTTATAATGCGGCTAGGCCACTTTATAAACTATCAACCCTGGTAAGTCGAACTCGACTCAACAGCAATCCAGTATTCAACATTTGTGCCTGTGAAGTGACTGAGACCCTTCGCAGAGATCTGAACATTATAATTTCCAGGGATGAGCTTGATATTGTCTGCTCGGAAGACCATACGGAAGTTTGCCGAAGTGGAACCAACCTCAACACTATAAGCATCATGAGTCTTACCCTCAGCATCAATTGCCTGCAGGTAGATTGTAGTACCATCACCGGTCACAGCAATATGAGGAAGCTGAGAAACGCTCAGTGCCTTCATTACCTGATTGAGTGCTTCCTGAGTCAGAACAAATTCGATCTCAGGATCTGGAAGAGCAATATCTCTATCGGGTGCAACCATAATGAGTGATGCATCAGACAAAGCGTACTTGAACTTATTGTTACCTTCCTTAATTTCAACCACCGAATCCTGGATATCCAACTCAGCTTCATTAAACAGAGTTAGAGTACCAAGGAATCGAGACAGATCATAAATGCCAAAGCTCTTGGGAATTTCTTGCTTGATGGTGGACTTGGCCATCACCGACTTAGTATCCGAGATAGTTCGAATAACATTCCCAGTCTTGAACATGATGTTCTTGTTAATTGACGAGAAATTCTTGAGCACCTGTAGTGTGTTAGCATCAAACTTCATAATATTCTCCATAATGTTTGGTATTATCAATATACTTCAATTACTTATTAATGTCAATCACTTCTTTTTGAGTTGCGAAACATCTGCAGTTGCAGCTGCTCCAATTTGAGCTAGATCAACCAACGATCCACCAAATACATACATACCCACATGCTGCAACTGCATCCATGGGCAGAACCAAACTTTCATACCAGCCTTACGTGTCCACTGGCAGAACATATAATCTTCTGAGAGATAGCGCTTACTATCCGGACAGATAGGAGTATCGAAGAACGCCATGATCTCACGAGTGCCATCAAAGTGCTCTGTACGAACATGATCTGGCTTGTACATCTGCTGAGGATAAGCTTCCTGGAATTTTTCAAACGTATTACGACGAATCATCATGAATCCAGTACCAGCTTCTAGAACCTCTACTGGTTCTGAAAGTGGAATTTCACTTCGATCGCCAGCAGGATTAAAGACATAATCGCCAACATACTTTTCAAGATTATTAGGATCTTCGTCTGCAAATCCCTTGTCAACAGCAAGCTTAATCTTTTCCCAGCTGATGCACTTCTTTGGATAGGGACCGGCGATAATATCATAATCATCGTCTTCTGGATTTTCTGACTGAAGAGCAAGAAGAGCAATTACATCATTAGCATTAAAACCAATATCTGAATCGATAAACATCATGTGAGTATCACCAGAACGCATAAACTCATCTGCACAATAGTTACGAGCGCGAGTAATTAACGATTCATTAAACAGAAAATAGAATCGAATCTGAATGCCATAATGAGTACAGAGAGCTGAGAGGTCTGCGATTGATCGAGTAAACATACCCGCACACTGCCCACCATACATTGGAGCAGCTAGAAAGAGCTTGCGTTCACGAAGCTTTTCAATTGGAACATTGATTTCAATACCCATACTTAATCCTTATTTTCAGTGTCGTGTACGTGGAGTTGCATAATTGCATAGTGGATAACCTTGAGAAGGTCTTTGCGCCATTCGGCTGGATCGCCTTTGCGACCATATCGTTGCGTGTACTTCATCATATTCCCAATATTGAAACCAGTCCCATGACCGGCGTCAATGATGAATTCTGTTGCTTGGAATTTATTGCGGGAATAATGCTGATTGTAAGTAGCATCAATATAAGACTGAATCTCGTCGAGGAGATTGCCTTCATTATATTTATAATCGATCGCACCGACTTCAGTTGGTTTCATAAAATAATCTTCTTCAATATTCTTTATCCATGTTTTGACTGCACTCATACTAAAAACGCCTCCAATGATGCTTTCTCTTCATATGTACTGGTTTGTGAATGATTATATTGAATAATGTAATCAGTATCAAGCATTCTTCTCTCACCATTTAAATATGCTACAACTTCAGTTGCCATGTCAGTCGCAGTCTGAACTGGAACATTTTGGCAAATCATATTCGCATTACGTGGGCTTGCATCAACTAATTCAAAGTCTTGTGGAAGTCCCATAATTGTCATTGCTTCGCGATAATTAATATACCGATCATGTACAGGATGTGCAAGCATAACAGGATAATGACCCACAAAGGCGCCGATATAATCACGGGGAACAATTGTATTCCTACGCATAATAGAACCACCAGCAGCGAGCTTAGCGTCACGGTATTCGCATTTAGTAACTTCTTTTTCATACCCGTGAGCGCTCATCCACTTTGCTACTTCAACATAATTAGTTTTAGTTTCAATATAAGCTAATACGTCAGCATTACGAGCAGATTCTGATGGGATCTGAGAAGCAAACTGAGCATGAGTGATTCCACCCTCAAGTTCTTCTAGAATGTAGCGATAGTATGGATCATCCTGTGATGGAATCTTCTTGTTAATAGAATCTGTCTGGAAGTTAGAGTTAATGTTAGTCAGTAACTGCTCAATAGGAGTATATGGTCTACTGTAGTAATTCAACATTGGCACCTTATCATCTTTCCAGAAGAAGTAGAACGAACGTTCACGAACTTGAGGAAGACCGTGCAATAGAGACTTTGTGCGATACACCGACATAGTATATCCATTTTCTTTGCCAATTCGCTTTAGATTGTTACGTACTGTATCACCAACCTTGCCGGCAAATCCTGGAGCATTCTCGCCCCAAAGAACTCGTGGCTTCATGTTTTCAAGTACGTACTGAGTACTTTCAGACAACCATTTGTTGTTGGGATTGTGGTCTCCATATCCATGACTAAGCATTGAAAGACCGGCACACGGACACACACTATGCACAACATCTACTGCATAGGGATGAACTCCACCCTGATCTAGAAGAATGTATGGAATATTTGAATCATACTTAGTCTTATAATGATTTAGAATATGCTTGTCGTTTGCTTGAAAAGGAGAATAGGACAAGAAATATTCTGGAGCTCTGCCATGAGCAGCATGAGCACCTAGAGTCTCGCCTCCGATAAGTGGTACAATACTAGCATGAGTAAATTCACTTTGCATCTAGGATCCTTTGAATTTCATTTCGTTGTACGTTCTTATCTAAAGGATGATTGTCATAGAGACACTCGTACATGCGATGACCAAGTTGAGCCAGTTCTTCTGTGCTCATGTTTTCAATTTTTTGAATTGTATTTCCGACAAAGGCATCGCCATAGATGGCACCCTCTTTGTCTGAACAGAGTAAGATAGACTTACAGTCAACAACCTGTTGTACCCTCGAGCGCCACCAGCCAGACCCAGCGTGGTAGTATTCGGGCATCAAACATCCCCAGTTCCTATTATATATACGGCACATTTCTGATTCAATTACACGTTCACCCTTGTACTCACCTCGCTTAGCGCCGAAACTAAGAATTGGCCAAGAAGGATTTTGAAGCTTTAGCCACTTTTGAGTCTTACCCTGAATAAGAGATGAGAAGATCCACTGCTGCTGCTTATCATTAGCATCAACAATATCATCGCCTAGAAAAGCAGCAAGACCTGAAATCTCCTCGCCATAATTATTAAATGGTGAGCGATTTAGATTGTACGGGTTGGGATTGTAAGTGAAGACTGGGCCCTGCCATTCCAGACCAAAAAGTGCAGGATCACCACCAGCAAAAGAGCAAACTAGAAGACGATTCTTCTTAGAGTTGATGATCTTACAAGACTCAATATAGTGTGACCGGTTATTCTTTAGAAGTTCTACTGGCTCGTCACCAGCATACAGATCGACAAGATAAGGCCGGAATGCAGCATTGCCATCTCCTTCTTCAAGATTCTTTTGATATCCACTAAAGCTTGCAAACACCTGATTGATTTGCCAATCATCAAAAGCTAGAATACAATCTGGCCGTGCTGCTACAGCCCAAAGACCAGAATAAAGACGTTGACAAAAAGACTGAATAGAATGCAGATAAACAATCACCTCATCATAACTCGAAAGATCTTCACCCTGCTGAACAGGACGTTGTTCGACCTGCCAACCCATATCTTCCAAACAACGAATGAGTGAATATTGTGAGTTCAGGATCTTTAGTTGCTTACGCTGAAAATAGTCTCGTTCATTCTGCTCAGCATTAAAACCAGTAATCAAAATCTTTTTCATTACTTCACCATATTAAAATGTCTAGAATACACATGAAGGCTACCAACACTCCAGACGATCTTAGTCTTAGTAATACCAAGAGCCGACCCGAGTAATTTAACCACATGATCTTGCCAAGCATAATCATTACGATAGCCAAAGACAACATCATTACTGCGCATCTGAACAACTGCAATCAGTACACCATCACGAATCATATACTGAACAGTATTGGTGCACATGAAGTCTGAACGACCATTGTGATTATAGTCCAGCCACATATTTGGCCGAGTATAGATCATAACAGCTCGACGACTATTCGGATTTGCCGATAATTCTTGATACACACGATAGTACTGATTATAGTTATCTTCGTGCCAAATAGCCCAGCCATAATTGGAATTGATCTTGCCGTCAGTGCAAGCAACCGAAGTCCAGATCTCAGGTGGATTTGCTTCTTGCTTTCCACCGGGAATGTCCTTAACATACAAAGACTTCGATTTGTACCAATCGAGCTCACGCTGGATGTAGTCTTCATTCGGCTTACCAAAGATGGCTGGTTCATTTGCTTCAAACGTAGCACCAATCATCTCGATAGTCTTAACGCCAGTCTTGTCAATTACAAACCGTTCAGCAGCGAGTTCATTGACAAAGTACTGGCGAATATCTTCAACTTGCATCATTATTAAGAACTCCAAGGTTAGTTGACTTGACCATGTTTACGTCAGCAACTCCTCCCTTGTTACCACTATCAATTCGAACAGGACGATTCACGAGATCTCGTCTTGAATCCTGACCTTCCATCTTTCCACGGCTGTATGAGACAAAGAAGGATAGATAGTTGATGGCATCCTTCGCCGAGTCTTCGAGCGATTCAAAGTTGGCTGTCTCGCCTGCTTCCATTGCTTCCATGACAGAATAAATTCGAGTAATTTTCTGATGGACCATATCAAGAATCGTAGCACAACCACGAGGATAATGGTCAGCCTGCCGAATACGCGACTTTTCATTTTGATAATCTTTCGACTTTCGTTGCTGCAGTTCACCACATTCTTGTAGGACTCTAAGAGATTCACGCATAATTTTCACTTTCTAAATTTAGAAATTTGACGGGACATGGTATGTAGTTGTTCAGACAATTGTTGATTTTCTACTATATCAACAATCTCACAATTTGTCAATAGATAAGATCGTACTGGTGTTCCATCATTTCTTTTTTCCATCACATACGAGTTGACATGATTTGGACACTGGTATACTTTAACAGGATCTGAAGCTTCATGAGGAACCTGAACAAAATATAATTCATCAGTAGAATCGATCTTGTTCCATAGCGTCTTACTGTAATTTTCTCCGATCCAAAAACTTTGAGTCTTTCTATTTAGCTGAAAAGTTTTTACCTGAACAGTCTTATCAAAAAACAAAATATCATGCGGATGATACTTATCAAATTCACGAGTTAAAATAGCAGCTGGACCTAGATGCTCTGCGACCAGGTCTTCACCAATACAACCAATAGTTTCACGCGCGTTCATATACTTTTTCTCCATATTTCATAATCTGAGCTTTGCCAATTTGCGCGGAAAGCCGAGGATCTTTTAGTTGCACCTTGCCTTCAGTAATTTTTTTCCATTTACGATAAAGTTTTGGTTCCAGCAAGTGAAGTACGTCATTACAATTTAATTTCCAAATTTCTACAATTTTACCACTTTCATATCGAGAACAATAATGATTTTTGTATTTACAAATTTTATCATTTATTAGATATTGCATTTGTTTTTCCCAAGTGGGAAAAACAGAAATGCCGCCGTATGAAGCTTTTAAAGTAGAAGTGGTGGAAGACTTATATTCACACCCTGCAGGCTCTTCATCAATACCATCAGCCCCAGTCAATGTTGGGGAAATTTTATGGCCAAGGATCCCAGCCATATGGATTTCACGAAGACGACCACCGGCCGTAGGATCACCAAGGCCGTTCTCGATGCAAATATTAAAAATGCATTCAATATGATGTGCCATTTGTTGTTCAGGAGTCATAACCAATTCCCTTGTTACTATTTCAGTATACAAAGGTTTGCAAAAAATGTCAACAAATTAATTTAGCTTAAAATGTTGGTGATTCTATCATTGATACTATTGGAGTGTCTTGTGGTAAATCTGCTACTGTTCCTACAAATGTAACTTGTGAATTTAGAAGCAGTTTACCATTCTTTACTAACACTACCACATCGTTGTTTATAACCGGAGGCGGTGGCGGTGGAGGGGGAGGCGGTGGTGGTGGAGGCGGTGGTGGAGGCGGAGGTGGGGGAGGAGGTGGGGGAGGAGGTGGGGGAGGAGGTGGAGGCATAACCTCGTCGCCTATAGTTACACCATATAAATCTGCGTCCGGAAGCAGTGTTGGTACCGAAGGGAATAGAATATCGTTAGTCGAATACGGATCAAGTCCAAATAATCTACACACAACTGCTAAAGTAACCGATCTCATATCCTTAGTAGGCATAAGATCTCGGCCTTGATACAGTTTCTCTTTAGCGAGACCTGGCCATTTAGTAATTACTGGAGCAAGGTTCCATTCTTTAAGAGCTCCACCAGCCAAAATAACTACGTTGCCTACTCCATGATCTGTTCCGGCATTTGCGTTTGGATAGAAGCCTCTACCAAATTCGGAAGCACCAAAGAATATAACATCGTTCCAGCGCTCTCCCATTGCAGCTTTTAGATTTCCTATAAATTCGTCTACCGCATCAATTGCTCCACCCAAAGGCCAAGATTGACTTGTGTGTGTATCAAATCCACCAAATTCTGTATAAAATACGTTATAGCCTAATGCGCTCAGTTCAGCTATTCTGGCTGGCGAAGTTAGTGTTGGTGTCATATCACCCTGTAGAACCATCTGATCAAAAGCACTCATGAGTGGTGTGTCAGATTTCCACATTTCTTGTAATCTTGTTTGTTGCACAGCAGTAAGTTTAGTTACTCTTTCGCCAAAGGTAGATATTGAATTATCACCTAAAACACCAAGAGTACCAAAAGTAGAAGTAGTGCCAGGTACTACAGAAGCGCCCTTGGCAACATAGCCATGATTGTTAATAGCCGTCATTAATCTATTAACCCAGCCAGTCTTTAATTGCATTGGTGTGTCACCACCAGATTGCAATACTCGCTGGCCATCAAAGTGTGATCTATCAGCATAAGTAGTACCAACGGCATGAACAAAAGAAGCTTCTTTTAATCCTACCATATTATGTAGCACATTACATTTACCGTGTAGTGCAAAGAACCCGTCTAAGTCCATTTCTCCCGCGAAGGGAAACTTACTACGGTATACATTGAATTCTGGGTCGCCTCTAGGGATAACTACATCGAGTCCATCCATTGCACCTAGTAGTGGAGCGAATATAAAAATTGGCTGCTTCATTAAATTAGTCTCCTTATCGCCATGTCATTTCGGGGGAAACGAAGAAGGACGATAATGCATCATTCGTAGTTGATATACTACGAACAATAGTTTCTGTTGCCGCTCCAACATCAGCCACGTCCAATGGCATAGTGGTTCCTACTAAAGTTAAGAAATTTTTCCAAATATACATAAACTTGTTTAATCTCCAGAACATTTCTTCTGAAGTTACAAAAGACTTAATATCCGGATATCCAGCTGGAGATCCTGGTCTCCATACACCAGTGCGATCTAGAGCAAATCCATTAGAACCAAAAGCTATAGGTTCTAGATTAGTAATTCCAGCTCCAGCTAAATATCTACTTACTGCTACTGACCAATCCCATTTATCTCTAAATTTCTTAGATTGGTTAATATCTGTATTAATTAAGTTATCAAAGAATATGTTGACCAACTTCTTGTAGATAGCTGGTAACCATCCTCCAGTGAATTTCCATTCGTCTTTTAGCTGATCAATAATCCATCTAGGAGGATCGTCGCTAATAAAGTGTCTTGCTAATTTGTAGCAAATGAACTCTGCACAAGAATCTGTAATACACAGATCTTTTACAATCGATTCTGCTTGCTCATATCCACCGGCAGGATAAACTTTACCCAATACTACTCTTTCGCCTGGCTCGTGCATTCTTTCATCGAATACAAACTTACCCAGTCTTATACCAGCAATTGGAGCGAGTTCTGATACCCAACCATTTCTAGTATAGCCTGTGAGAGCCTTGCTTAACTCTATAACATCATCTTGTGTATAGCCACCATTAACACCGATGGTGTATAACTCGAGTAATTCTCTACCAAGATTTTCATTCATTCCTTTACGGCCCCGACCCATCGGGCTATTCATTCCATATGAGTTCCAGTGCGTCAAATAGTCAAGCATAGCAGGACTCTGACAAGCAGCTGAAATTACTAGATCATGGAAATATCCCATCATCTTGGGACGAATGTGATAGAACTCATGGGCTACCATATGTCCGCCTGCTTCGCAAGCGAAATGATTAGACCAAAAATGCATTAATCTTTCTGGAAATGGGTGATTAGTGCTTACAGCAACTTCATACCGTTTCTTTATACCGGCGGGCTGTGTAACAGTCATGCTGTAGTTCCACCACTCATTACTCCTCCACGCTGGTACTTCCACAGACATTTGCCCTGTGGGTACTGATCTTCTACGAATTTCCGCGTGATAAGCTGATAAATCGTCTGGTGTTTGTGCTAAAGCATATTGCTGTGATGAAGCATCAAATGTAGCTAACTGATCTAGTAAATGTTTTTTAGCATCTACAATAGAAGAAGCTTCACCGGGTTTAGCTCCTAATCCGAATCTATTTAGTGCATAAAAAATAGGTTTACTCATGTATCATTTTCCTTAAAAGACCATGATTGCCACTATGATCAGGAGCAATCCACCATTCAGGTTTTACAAGATCTGGAAGACCGAGTGGATTCGGTCGACTTTCTTTAATGCCTACCTGCTTCTGCATATTAGCAGAGTGTACTTCATTCCAAGCTAACTTGGCATTTACATCAAATGCGTCGAGTGTGCCAATGGCAACCACACACAAATCAATCAGTGCGTCGACAATCTCTTCAGGATTATTTATATTATCCTTTAACTCATTTAGTTCTTCTTCAAGGAATTTCACACGAAATTCAAGAAACTGCTTGAGCTTTTCAGCATCAAACGTCCGGACTTTTTCATTCACACCATACTTGGTGTGCATATCTTCAATATCATTAACCCAAACAATACTCATGATTTTAATGCCTCTAAAATTTGTTCTGCTTCTGGTGTAAGACTCTTAATTCGTAGGCCGCCTGCCGTAACAGGAGTACCCTTATTTAGCTTTGATTGAAGCTTCCTTGCTTGTTCAAGATGATAGCGATTCGCTCGCTTGATATGAACAATTCCTTCAAGGTGATCAAACTCGTGTTGAAAAACTCGTGCTGACATTCCATCAAAGACACGAGTCTCAGTCTGGCCATCTGGATTTGTATAACGAACTTTCACTTTCTTTGGACGCTTGACCTTTATCCAAAGATTAGGATAACTCAAGCATCCTTCTTCTAAATATACCATTTCACTAGAAATGTCAACAACTCTTGGGTTGAATACACCAATAATATTTTGAGCTCTCATGACAAAAGCTCGATAAGGAAGACCTACCTGTGGAGCAGCAAGACCAAGGCCATCATGATCTCTCATCGTTTCAGCCAAGTCATTGTATAACTCGACCGGATTCATTGGAGGATTTGTAAAATCGAAGTTTGTAGTCTTCTGCTTCAAAATTAGATCATTACAATCTACAAGTTCACGAATCATAGCCGTATTCTTTCATTAGTGTTTGCATGTCCATACCAAGCAGTTCTTTTAGCTTAGTAGTATTGTGTTGAATGACTTTAACCATCAAGTCTCCGGCAGTCTTCTTGGTAATCTTACCATCAATCATTGCAGTAATGATCATGGCTTCCTGCTCTACAAAGATAGGATGCTTAATAAACTTATTAATATATTTTACAAATTCAATATTTGTCATGCGGCCATTCGCGAAAAGTTCTTATGCTTTTCAAACTTAATAATGCTATGGAACTTATCATAGAGCTGGTCGCCCTTGTGTGAGATCACAAAAGTATTTGTGTCTTGTGTTAGACCGTCCAAGATCTTCATGAATTCTTCTGTACCACCGACATCAAGCGACGAGTCGAAGACTTCATCCATGATGAGAAGGTTGGTCGAAGCAGAATTGCGGAGCTTAGCAATAGCCCGCCAGGTAAACATAAGGCTAAGATCAATGCGCATTTTTTCTCCCTCGGAGAAAGAGGCATAGCTGAAATCGTCTCTGTAACGCGATTTAATAGTTTCATTAAAGTTTTCGTCCAATTCAAACTGGACAAAGAAGTCCATGGCCGCAAGATATTTATTAATTAGTTTGTTCATCACTGGAACATACTGCTTAATGATCTTAGTCTTAATTCCAGTATCCTTTAGTAGAACACTTGAAACTTCTAGAACCTGTCGATGATGTGTAAGCTCTTCTTTATAAGTTTTACAATTCTTCAAATCTTTTTTAAATTGATCTACATCATCGTTACCATTATCAATTGCTCGATTATTATTACGAATTGAATCGATTTCAGCATTCAATGTCTTAATTGAATTTTGCCATGAACGAATATCAGCATTATAACCTGTGATCTGAGAATTTAGTGATGTGATTTGAGCATTGATCGCTATAATTTCGTTGAGACGAGCTTCGAGATTTTGTATTTGCTGCTCGATCGCAGCCATGGCTTCCGAGATCTCGGAAGTCTTAGATACTCTATTTTCAATCCATTCTTTCTTAAAGTCGTGATTGATACTCTGCCTGCAGGTCGGGCAATTGTCATGATCATGAAAGAAGGATATTTCTTTATTGAACTTGCGGACCTTGGTTTCAAGATCTGTCTCCATCTGCAGTAGCTTATTTTTACGCTTACTTACTTTATCATGATCTTCAATTTCATGCAAGAATGTAGAAATATTAGTTGAAAGAAGTTCAATAGTTTTTTCTGTAGAATGTACTCGATCTTCAAGCTCAACAATCATATCTTGCTTAGCTTTAATCAAATCTTCATTGTTAGTACGAATAGATATAATATGCTTCTCAGCCAGTTCAATTTTGTTTTCAATTAGATTGATCTTATGATCTACTTCATTAATATCAGACTTGTTTTGGCCAATCTTTTCTTTCAGAAGAGTATTCATAGTACTAAAGATTTGAATATCCAATAGGTCTTCAATCACTTCTCTGCGTGCGTGTGCAGGAAGTTGCATAAAGGGCAGATAATTTGCAGAACCTAGGACTACAATCTGACCGAAAGATTTGAAACTTAGTTTCAGGATTTGCTTCTCAAATAGATCTTGATAATCTTTAACAGACGAATTTTGGTTTATTAGTACACTATTTTGGTAAATCTCGAATAGGTGTGGTTTCATACCCCTTCGAACAAGAAAATCATTTTTACCGACAGAGAACTCACATTCTGCAATAAGTCCCTTATTTGTGATAGAATTCATCAATTGTGGCTTATTGATGTTTCGAAATGGCTTACCATAAAGAGCAAAAACCAGCGCGTCCAAGATCGTGGACTTGCCGGCACCATTTTCACCAACGATTAATGTTGACTTAGTACGATCTAGTTGGATCTCAGTCATCTGATTACCAGTTGACAAGAGATTCTGCCAACGCAGTTTTTTAAAGTGAATCATTTATTTCCCGTCATCCATTAATTGGAAGTCACGATGCATGTAACCAGCATCGTAAGCAGCCTTTAACCACTTCAGTAGAATTTCTGGGTTATCGCCCTGATAGTGTGAAGCATCTTCCCAGAACCATTCAGCTCTTAAACTGAAGTTCTGTTGTTGATAGAACCAGTCTTCGAATGTCATAACTACTCCACACTTAAAGCTTCACCATACAACGTTCTTAGAAAATTGTCAAGTCTTTTTTTGTCTACCGGAGTTTCCCACTGGTCAACTACCTTAGTCAAAATTGTAAGAGTATCTTCTGCTTCATTTATAATATCGCTATCATCTTCTAAATGAAGATTTAAATTGTCTTCAACCACCTGAATATCTAGAGCACCAGCTTTTTCCAGTTTATCAATATACGTATCAAACCAGAAAGGATTGTTCTTGCTCTTAACAATGACTTTAACATATGTGCCTTTGACAGAATCAAAATCAAAGGTGTTAACATGTTCAAAGTCTGCCCAATGAGTATCATCATAAAACCACTTCTGAAACATCGTGAATGGATTCTGAATAAATGTTAACTCACGCGTGTCTGTGTCAAATATATGAAAACCGCGTGGATCATCATAATCAGACCAAGACATCTCATAGGGTGCGCCAAGGTAATTGATATTACCGCGCGTGGATTTATGATGGAAGTGACCAGAACAAACCATATCAAACTTATTAAAAATGCTAGCACTAAATCCGTGGTCATTTACCGCGCCTTTATACATTTCAAATCCAGCTAATTCTAAATGTCCAAATAAAACTTGAGCATCTGTGTCATTTATAAACTGCATACTTTCATCATAATTACCAGAGCAAATCCATGGAAGCACAGCTAGCTTTAAGCCATCAATATCTACTTCAGTGGGATCAGAATAATAATGAATGTTATATGTCGAGTGATCAAAAAGTTCACGCATCGAATTCACGTCATTTGTGTTCTTAAATGATGTGTCGTGATTACCAATGATAACATCTAGTCTAATTGCTGAAGCATCACAGTGTTCGACGAATCGGCGTAAATGTCTTGCGGTGACGAAGTTGATATATTTTCTACGATCGACAATATCACCCAAGTGAAAAATACGGCTAATACCATTAGCAGCAAGATACGGAAAGAAGTGTTCATAATAAAACCTATTGAAATATTCAGCAAAAGCTACAGAGTCACCTCGAGCACCCCAGTGAGTATCAGTGATTAAAGCAATTTTCATTAAAAAACTTTCTTAGTTTTCTTATCATATTCACGAAGAGATTTATCACAGAAATCACGAATATTCTGTAGATTTGTCATATAGTTATATCGAATCGACATTGAATTACTAGGGTTTAACATATTTTCTCTGTATTGCTCTAGCAATGGTGGAATATTTAAATTACTCATCTTGATCCTCAATAAATTTTTCTACGCCCTTCTTGGGCTTTTGCTTTACAGGAAGTTTGGCTTCATACTTTTCGGCAAGTTCTGCTAGCTTTTCATTTACATTAATATACACCGCATCAAAATGACTTCTATCTTCAGGAGCCATATCAACAAGAGTATTCATAATTATAGAATTTTCGAAACTCTTGTGTTTAATATAAAGTTGTTTCTTTTCTTTTTCAATTCTACGTAAGAATGCATTATATGTAATCTGTGTAAAATATGCAAATGGATTATTAGTCTTATCTGGATTAAAGTTATGAAGATATCTCAAGCAATTCTCAATTGCGTCTCCAACCATTTCCTCACGATAAGAATATCCAGCGAAGTTTGGTCGAGTCGCGAGACGCTGTGCAATTAACATAATACACTTACCAACATAATTTGGTACTGGAGGACGATCTTCTCCAAGGCGCTTTGTTTCCTGATACGCAGTATGGTACTTAATCATCTCAGTATAAAAAAGCTTATTATCAATATAATGAATTGGCTTCTTCTTTTTAGGTAGTGGTGTAGTAATTTTCATTATTAATAACCTTAATTCAACGTTGGTTTTGACATCATGCTAATTAGTTTTTTATAACGCTCTTCAGACTTATTCATTTGTTCTAGAGCATGTTTTAAATAAGAATCAACGTCGGCTCCAGCTGCACACTCTACTAATTTTTTATAGTAATTGACCATAGATTCGCTTGGAACAAAGCTAAATACAATCTTGTTGTTATCTATAATTATATAATCAGATGCAGAAAATGTCAACACTTTTGTTATCTTAGAGCCCAGAATTCCAGATTCATCCATCGCATCTGTAATATAAAATGGGTTTATAATCTTGTAGTAATCAGGTTGAGGTTCTATTTCTCCGATGATTTGTTCACCGCTAATAAGATTAAATACTCTGAACTGCATATTCTATACCCTTACGTTATAGATTTGGTACTCAAATTGTTCCGAATCGTAGATTTTAGTTCGTTCTATAAAATGTTTAAGAGTATAATTTTGGTGTGACTTATAAGATAAATCATCTACAATATCATACAAAATAGCGCCTTCTTGTTTTTCTTTATGAAGCCGAAGCATTCTACCGATCGACTGTAAAACTTTAATTTTTGATTTAGACGGAGAAGCAGCAATCATATGATGAAGTCTATTAATTGAAACACCAGTTGAAGTAGTACCTAATGATGCTAACAGAATTGCATTCTCTTCTTCTTCTATCGCTTTTCGAATACTTTCACGAGTGTCACCACTAACAGAACCATCAATATAAAATACGTTATGATCTGTGCTTCTTGTGATGAGATCATAGAGTGATTTCCCATGATCCACAATTCTAAAGAAAACAAGCTTATTACCTTTCAGAGATAAACATAAGTTCTTTATGAACTTGTTACGTTCAGTAGAAGATATCAGATAATCAATTTCTTCAGCATATGTTTTTCCTCGTACACTCTTTGCAATTTCATCAGAGTATTTAAGTACAATACATTTAATTTTCAGCTTAGAAACATATCCTTGATCCATGAGCTCTTTAGTAGAGACTGCTTTATATTTTGGACCAAACAATCCTTCAATTGTTGCTTCATTGAGAGGATTACCATCAAGAGTTCCTGTGGTTCCGAATCTATATTTACAGTACTGTAAGCTACTCAGAATTTGAATAAGCGAGGTTGCTTTTGCTCCGTGAGCTTCATCTCCAAACACTACACCAAATTGTTGGTACCATGATTTTGGCATTTTATTTTTGCCATTATTTAATGACTGCCAAGTTGTAATTACAATATCAGTTGGAACGTCGTTTGATCTATTTATTCCTTCTGTACTGCAATGAATTGTACCAGTGTATCCATAATCTCTAAAATCGCTGGCCATCTGATTCACCAGACCAATGGTAGGAACAATGATCAATCCTTTATGACCGAACTGCTGGTACCATCTCATAAGAACATAGATCATGAAAGACTTACCAGAAGATGTTGGACTTACTAAAGTTCTTCTTGTAGATCTTAAACACTTTAAGATAGAATCAAACTGATAGTCTCGTGACTGGTATTTTTCCGGAATATTAAGAGATTGAATAAACTGCTCGAGTTCGAACTCAGAAATGTTTTCGTAGAATAATTCTTCATCAAACGAGAAACTATAGCCACGACTATCACAAAATTTCTTTATACGTTGAGCAAGACCAGCATAACAAGTGCCTGACATCCTATTAATTAATGAAATATTCCCATCCCAAAGTCTGGCTTTGTACTTAGGATTAAACTTATATCCATCTGCTTTCCATGTAAAAGCATCAGCCAGTTCCATGATTGTCGAAGATTCTGCGCAGACCTTAATATGTACTCTGTCTATGAATTTTAAATGTACATCACTCATTAAATACCAACTTTGAACTTCTCAAAATCGATAGCAGCTTTAATATTGAAACCACGATTTGTAAGAGATTTGATGACTGACTCAAGAAGATCTAACTTCTCTTGCTGAATGCCAATTTTAAGTGTGAGGTTAATCACTTCTGTATCAGCGTCGATGTAGTTGTTCACGTCCGAACGAATGATCTTACCCTGAGGTGGCAACCGCCAACCCTTGGCATGAGTTTCTTCCGTCGGACCCATAGTAAAGAACTCGTGTTTAGCCAACTTCAATTGCTTGAATTCGGCTTCATATTTACGAAGAATCAAACGTTCATTCGTAAACATCTTAAAATACTTATGGTGAAGCTTAGGAATACGTAAAACTTCGTCGCTCAACTCTGTGCGATCGATAGTTGCGTCTTTTTCCCATTCGGAGTATATATCTTCAAGTTTCATAATATAAGTCTACCACAGATTGCAAAAAATGTCAACTAAATTAGTTCGATATTATACTTTAAAAATTTAAAATTTGCTGTACACTGAATATAGTTGACATCTGAGTCAGTTGTGTTAAAATCTAAATTGCCCAAACTAATTGGAAAAGCATCATGAAAAACTACTTTAATGTTTGGCTGCATAGAACTATTCATAATAATCAAAGTAATATCAGAATATTCAGTTTCTGCACTTCCGAGTGGAGCCTGTCTAAGAGACTTGAATTGATCAAAATTTTCTGATGGTCCTAATTTAACCATCCAGTTGTGAAGCTCGAGATAGTCATTAATATCTTCACTCACTCTAAATGTAATAGACAAAGGACTATATTTAATATTTCCTGCAAGAGGAATTGATACAAACGGTGTAGGAGAATTAGCATCTCCTAGATCAACACCTGGAAGACTCACATTTTGAATGTTAAAGTCTAGATTAGGAGCACGCATAAGAGTGAATTTAAATCCCAGAGGAGATAAGAAATTCTTGTTTGTTGGAATATTTAAAACAGACATAGTATTCCTTTAAGACTTAATATCATTATACCATAACTATTTATAATGTCAACAGATAAAAAGAGAGGGAGCCGAAGCTCCCTCTCCAGGTTTGGTTGGTTATCCCAACTCTTATGATTACATAAGGTTAGAAACAAGAACGCGGCGATAGTACTTGTTCGAATCCTGCTCAAGAGTAGCTGATGTATCAGCAGCAGTTGTACCCTTAGCGAATGGATTTGGAGCCATACCGTAACGAGTCTTGAAGCCGATCTTTGGCTGGAATGAGCCTGGATCAACTGCACGAACCATCTGTAGTGGAACGTATGGGCAGTAGAAGAGACCAGCATCATAAGGGTTCGAACCCTTATAACCAGTAACAAGATAGTTAGTACCAGCATAAGGATCAATATAAACCTTGATGCGGCCATTGATAACACCAGCAAAAGTATTGCCAGTATCGTCAATGTTTAGCGAGTTAGTATTAAGAGCTGGAGCGTAATCAAGAACACCAGCCATCTGAAGAGCCGAAGCTACGTCCGACGAACAGATGATAACGTTACCCTTACCACGACGGGTTTGCTTAGCAATCTGGTTGCATTCGCGTTCAATCTGGAATAGAAGACCCTTGAACTTTTCAACAGCCCAACGACCGTTTGAATCGGTATCAAGATCAAAAATACCTGCAGTTGTTGTACCGTCAGCAGCACCACGTTCAGCAGTGATGATGATTGAACGAACAACTTCGCGGTTGATTTCTGCAAGAATTTCAGCCGAAAGAATGTTTGAAAGTTCTGATTCAGCATCAAGACCATGAATTGCCTTTAGATCCTGTGCAAGTTCTAAAGTATATTCTGCCTTGAGAGCGCGAGTCTTAGCAGACACAGTAACCTTCTCGATTGAGAAGCCCATTTCTGGGAAAATATATGTGCTATTTGCGCCAAGAAGTTCGCCTGTACCAAGCAGAAGACCCATTGTGTAGTTATAGGTCGAGTTACCTGCGTTGTTTGACGAACCAGGAGCTGTACCAACAGTGTTAGCACCAACAGCAGTTGCCGAACCGGCACCGGTGTTAGCAGCATCAACACCAGCGCCTAGACGCGAAGAGTGACCGGTGTTTGCTTCGTTGTAGAATGCTTCTGAAACGCTTGAATCAGTTGTGTTAGCATAATGCGAACGCATTGCAAAGATAAGGCCAGTTGGGCCCGACATTGGCTGAACGCCGCAGATATCATAAGCAATCAGGTTTGGCATCGAACGACGAACCAGCGAAATAAGTACTGGATCAAAGTTTGCAGCATTACCAGCTGTGTTGACGTGTGTAGCTTCTCCAAGAAGATGTTGTGATCCACCTTGGCCAGCAGCTTCACGAAGAGCCTGCTCGGTATTTTCTAGAATTTGTGCGGTCACATAGCGCTTCTGAGCGTTTGTGATCTCTGGTAGATCACCATGCTCAAGCACTGGCTTCCACTTGTTTTGTAGTTCCTCAGCTAACATTTTATTCTCCCCTTACCTTTCTGGGTATTTGATGTTTTATTTATTACTTTACGTTTCTTGAAATTGCAGTTACATAGTTAGCCATATGAGCTGGTACTTCTACAATTTGATTGGTACCTTCTTCGGCTTCTTCAGTAATTACTCCGGTAGTACCTTCTTTCTTTTCAGAGAAGTACTTATTCTTAAGAATGTGGAGCTTTTTGGCATATGTCTCAGAATTACCAAATTCAATGCCTTCTGCTAGTGTGCGAAGCTTTTCAATTTGTGTTGCCACTAAGCCCTCACTAACTTCGTCAAAAGTAGCTTCCATGGTTGCTTCATCAATAACTGATTGAAGCTCAAGCTGCTTATTCACAGATTCGTCAAGCTTACTTTCTAGATCTTCGATTTGAGCTTGAAGCTCACCAAGAATGTCAAGCTTTTCATCAGGTACATTAATGTAACTTTCAGCAAACAGATTACGCAGACCTTCCATGAAGTCTTCTGCAACGTTTGCGCGGATCGATGATTCGATAGCAATCTTGTTATCTTCGATCCACTGTTCCACTACGTAGTCAAGATATTGATCGACCTTTTCGGTCATCTCTTCTTGAATAGCAACTACAGCTTCATCAAGCTTTGTTGCAAATTCTTCTTCTAGGCGAACTGTTTCCAGATTCATACGAGCTGTAACAGCGGCTTCAAAAATAGTCGAAGCGCGCTCCTTGAATTCTTCAGAAAGATCTTCGCCGCTGAACATTTCAGCTACGTCTTCCTTAACTGCACCAAGAGTTGCAGCTGGCATCTGTCCAAGAGCAGGACCGCCACCAGGGGCAGTTGCTGAAGGAACACCGTCGGCGCTGTACTTCTTAATAGAATCATTGAAGAGATGCGATAGATCTTCTTTACCAAGCTGAGCTAACAGCGAAGTAAATGTAGCAAGCATCTCAATACGAGTTGGATTTGGCTTTAGTGTTTCCGAAGCCGCTGATTCGTCAAGATTTTCTTCGTTCTCAACGATATCAGTTAGGTCCTTATCTGACATTTTGCACTCCTTAGTTAATTTAACTTATTTATTTGATTCAGGATTTCGAAATATTGTTGAGAAAATTCTCAAAAATCTTAAATTTCTTTGCTTCTAGTTCTCTAGAAGTTGCGGCTTTTTCAATGATTTGAACTGTTTGTTCTACAACTTGAGCTTTCTTTGCAATAAGTAGATCGTTTTCCCATATCCACTCTACACCTTCCATGATGCCATTGACAAAAGCATCAGGAGCAGAAGGGTCTGCTACAATATCAGCTGCAGTTGCTAAGTAAAAGTCATTTTGTACTTCATTGATTCCTTCTTTGTTAAGCTTTAATGAGCCCATACCACGAGAAGAAACACCAAGCTTTACACCCTCAGAAACAAGACCTTTGGCAATGCTACCAAAAGGAGTATCCATAAGCTTAGCTTTGCCGATGAAGTTATTACCTTCTTGGCGAAGATTTGTAATAAGATGAGAAACTCGATCAAGATTAATCTGTGGACCTTCTGGGTGACCAAGTTCACCTAGAGCTCTGCCAGACTTTACATATGCTTCGTTGTAGCGTTCAACTTCTTTGGCAAGAGTTTCAACTGGATACATACGTCCGTTGCGATTCTTGATGCCACCCTGAAGAAACACGCCTTCGATGAATACGTTCTTCTTGCCGTCTTCTCTAGCTTCAGTAACTGTTTTGAGGTCTTCAAAGACTTCTGTAATAAGTTTCATTTTCTTACCTTAACTGTTATTATATTCAGAAATGAATGTGCCAACCTTTTGAAGTTCAAAAAGAACATAACCATTTGCAGTTCCGACAAACTCTACACTAAGGTTTGCTGTTTGACTGACAGTAAGAGCCATACCGCATCCGGCATAGTCCTTGTAACCTGTCGAATCATATATTGCAATAGGAGTTGCACCGCGCTTGATTACGGCATAACCGTTCGGATCAAGGCCCCAGTATATCTGAGTAATATAAGCACCAGAAAGAACTTCATTGCTAACTGCAAGACATGTAGCAGATGAATCGACGTTTGTTGTAGTACTATTACCAGATACTTTAATCGTAGTATTAGCAGCAGAAACGTGAATAGTGGCAGCAGTATTTTTCTTATTTGAAATAATTGTTACGGCCATTATTCACCTCTATGACTAATTGCGAAGTCGAGCATTGAATCAACACCTTCTGGTGTCTGACATGCTTCAAGGAACTTCTTTTGGTTGTCTTCATTTAATTTATCAAACACAGAAAGCATGGTACGACGATGTGATTCTGTGAGATCACCAAGAAGCTCAGCTAGCTTTTCTTCCTTACGAAGTGGCTTACCACCACGTTCTGCAGTAAGTTTAGCAGCAATCGCCATAGCACGACGCTTCTCTTGCGACTTGCCCTTGAACTGTGGAGCATCAGACTTCTGGAAATCCTTAATTACAGTTCCCATCGAAGCCTTGTCCATGTTGAGCTTTTCTTCGATTTCGACTTCTTCCTTAGCATTTACTTTAGCTTTACCAGCTAGTTTTCTAGTTGCTTTTGAAATACCAATTTGGCGAGTAAGGCTCTTCATGATCTTACCTGAATCATACTTACCTTCACCACCTTCTTTCTTACCGGCACGATAAGCTTGGTTATGAACGTCTTGAGCTGACTTTTCAATGTATGAGTGAAGAGTGTTCTTCGACAGTTCGTCAATATGTTCGGCTTCTTCAGTCTTCAGGCTTTCACCGCGCTTTACAAGTTGCTTGCCAGAAGCTTGTGCGCCTGCTGCTCTCTTACGAAGAGTCTTGGTATCCTTCTGATCCTTCGACCAGTCGCCACCGCCCATCTTCATCTTATCGACGATAGCGTTGCCTTGAGCACGAGCCTTCTTGCGATAGCTTTGCAGTGTAGCAGTTGACAGCTCGTCGATTTGCTCTTCTTCGAGTCTATTGACACCGAGCTTCTTGCGAACAGCGTGTGAAAGAGCAACGTACCCTACACCGAAATCATTAGCAGCTGAACGAACATGGCTCTTACGAACATTATCGCCATAGCGCTTGATTAGGTGTGCTGCGATCTTAGCTGATTCATCTAGCTCTTCAGCTTCTTCAGCGACTTTCTTTTTCTTGCGAAGAAGTTTGAAGTCATGAGCATCGACCTTGCCATTCTTGTTGGCATCGATCTTATGCTGATTGCCCTTGAGTTCCTCGTAGACCTTCTCGTCTTCGCCTGGGTTATAGCCATGACGCTCTTTACGGCGGTCGATCGGCTTTACCTTTGAACCCTTGAATACTTCATCACCATTGCCATTGCGATCTGGGTGCTTGACAACAACGTGCTTATCCACGAACTTCTGTTCGTCAGGATTTTTAACCTTCAGGTAACCTTCTAGGAATTGATTAAGCGTCTTCGCCATCGTCTTCAAACCCTTCTAAATCTTCGTCTTCTAAATCTTCGTCTTCGTCGTCCCAGTCGATATCGTCTAAATCATCGTCGTCAAGATCTAGATCGTCATCATCGAGATCTAAATCATCGTCGTCAAGATCTAGATCATCGTCGTCGTCGACAGAATCTTCTTGCGAAGCAAACATACTTTGTGCTACAGAGATTTTCATATCATCAATAGCTGTGCTTGCTTTTTGACCCATAATTTCATCGAAAGCAGAAGCAAATTTAGTTGGCTGCTGATTCATAGAGTAATTAAGTAGATCATCAATATCGGCCATAGTTTCCTCCAAAATTTTTATTATTTATATCACGCGGGTTTCTTAACTAGATCTGGAACTTTAGGTAGAGAAGGAACTTTAGAAGTCTTTCCTGTGTCTGGTCCTAATGCTCCACTGGTATCTTCCGGTCCTTGATCTTCTACAGGCTGGCCATCAGATCCCATTTCAACCGGTGGATTATATTGTGGGTTGTCTTGTTCTTCTACAATTTGTTCATCAATTTCTTTTATATCTCTTTCAGTCTGATACAGAACATTACGGCGTATCCATTCGTGTGAATAATACTTGCCGGTGTAATCATCAATATCACGAAGCATTGATACACGATCACGAAGAATTTCAGTGTTTCTTAATTCGGAAAAATGATTGTCTTCTGAATATTCGTATTTGAAATTAGATTTAAATTCTTGCCAATCTTCACTAGTAATAACACCCTTTAGAATCAATTGTTTCTCAAGAATTTTATTAAAGAGTTCTGAAAACTTACCACGAAGGCGAGTAACAAACTTAGCAAATTTAACTTCATCGCGTGATATTTCAGTAGCACGACCAAAATTATAACTTTGTTCTGGATCAAGACGAGTAACTGGAACATTTAATGATTTATAAAGCTTGCGTTGGAAGTAAACCACATCATCCATTTGACCGAGGTTTTGACCACCGGGAAGAGTTGTAATTTCTGTTCCTTTACCACCCTCACGTCGTGGCAGCCAGAAATCTTCAAGCATTGTCATGTGCTTACGATCATCGCGAATTTCACCGGTCTGAGCGTCATAAACTACACGATTCTTAAAGCGAGTCATAATATCACGAAGATATTGCTCAGCTTTCATCTTTGGTAAATTACCAACATCAATGTAGAAGACTCGGCGTTCAGGAGCTCGTGAAATACGGTAGATAACCAGAGAGTCTTCCATTGACTTTAACTGATTGAGAGGTTTGATTGCTTTCTGTAAATGACCAATTACCATATCACCACCGACATTTACAAGTCCAGATGATACACTAACAACAGCATCTACTGCAATCCGGATTCCTTGTGAGCCGGGATCATTATAAGTAGAGCCTTGAGTAGGAGCTTTAGCAAATCCTTTATCATTATAGATAAAGAATTCTTCTACAGTTTTATTAACCATGGCACTAGAAGTTTTATTTACTCGAGCTCGTCTTTGAGTTTTGATCTTACGAATTTTACGAGGATCAACATATCTTAATTCTTTAATTCCATCCCGCGGAGTTTTTTCATCAATAATAGCATGATAGTATAGTCTACCATCAACATACCATTTACGGAAAATTTCATAAGCGTGTTGATTAAATTCAAGCAACTCAAGAGTATTGTCAAACTCTTCTAGAATCATCTTCTTGATATTTTCAGGTTGTTTTAAATCGTCAAGGTTAAGACTTACGATCTCTTTCTTTGGATCCATAACAATAGCTTCATTGATAATATCATCAACAGCCATTTCAATGTCTGGGTGCATAGAAATTTCACGATACTTGCTAACAAGTTCCGCTTCGTTTCTTACTGAACCTTCAAGATCGACATATTGGCCATAAGCACCACCTTCAGAAACAACAAGAGCTCCATCTTCTTCCACTTTTGGTGCAAATGAAGGAAGTTCTTGTTCTGGTTTCTTTCTTACAATCTGAAAACCAAATAATTCGGCCATGAGGACTCCTAATTAACAAAAAAAAGTAAGGGGAGTGATTACCCCTTACTTATTATTCACCACCGGCGTTGTCGGTAGCGCCACCACTTACAGTCCAATAATCATATGAGAATGTAACCTGGAATGATTCAATTTGATCAGTTGTTCCCCAATCTAATTCTATTGGAGAAATAACACTTGGAAAAATTCCATTGAACTTGTATTCACGTAATGCGGTTCCATCTTTTGCATACTGAATTACAGTAGCATTAGACTTGTAACGATTAATTTCGCGAACGTTGCGTTCAAATCTATTAATCTGATTTGACCATTCTTCCATTGCATTACGGATTAAAAAGTCTTCATCATTAATAATTGTAACTGTCCAATCGCCAAAAGTTCTATCTCCTGCCAACTTCATTTGTCGGCCAAAGTAAAACACTGGAATTACTCCCAATTGAGCTTCTGGAATCTGAGCAGCTTGCACCAAGAATGGTGATTTGAGATCACCAGAACTATTTGCAGGATTGTTAATACGCACCTGGAAAAGATTCTGACGAGCGCCGCCATAGACCAGTTGGCTTCTCATTTCATTGATATTAAAAGCCATTCTTATTTCCTCCTAGTTTCTTTTATTTATTAAAACTGGCCGACAATTTCATTGAACTCTACACCAGATCTTACAGCAACAAAGTTCAATTGAATGAAGTTGATGCTCTTAGCTGGTTTAATGTAGATATCACCAACAAAGCGATTAGTATCAATAACTTCTGCTGTATTGTTTGTTTCATCGCAAACAACACGGAAGTCTGTAATACCACGGCGACCTTGAACATCACGGAGGAATGGTTCAATTAGATTTAGGAATTGTGCTCTAGTAAACTCATCATTGAATTCAAAGAGCATTTGATTTGCGGCAGTTGCAATTGTCTTTTCTAGAATAATGAACAAACGACGTACGTTGATACGATCGAAAGCGCTCGGACGTCCAAGAGCAGTCTTATCGCCGAATAGAATAGTTCCCTGTCCTGGTTGTGTAATTACTGGGTTAACATCATTCTTATAAAGAAGATCACGATCTGTCTTGCTTGGGCTATAAGCTAGCTTTACAAGATTCTTGATCTGGCCACGAGTATAACCAGCAGGCGAGAACCAAGGATCACGTAGATCATCAGAACGAGCTGTCAGACCAGCAATATCACCATTCAGTGGAACATATCGATATACGTCATTGTATTTGTCGTACTGATACTTGTAACCCGAGTCGATGAATGCATACGAGCTATTGCGTACGCTCTGACGGAAGGTTACAATGTTTGAAGCTTGTGAACCTTCTACTCCGCTTCCGACAACATCAGCTCTTTCAGGAGAAACGAATACTACACAGTCTTTACGACTTTCAGCAATATTATCAATTAGATAGTTAGCTAATTGTGCTCCGTTAGATAAACCAACAGACTTTCCAGTTATGAGTAGAGATACATCGACAGAAGTTGGATCTGAGAATAAATCATATGCTGAGGCGAGTGCTGTTACAGGAGCATTAGTTTCTGTAATACCATCACGGCCAGCAATAAACGACTTAGAGTATGGAACAGATGTAGTCGAATTAGCAAGACTTCCTGCTAATCCAGTAGCATCTTCAGAGCGATCGCCGGTTGCCCACACATAGCGCGAGTTGTCATTAATAACTGTTTTATAGAAAGCTGTTGTACCATCTTCACCAATAGCATCTGAAGCACGAGATAGATTCTCATAAACTTCTAGAACAGTTCCTGGCGTACCTGAGAACTTACCATCTTCGTCGACAACTACAACACTTACTTCATCAACAACAGTTAAACCACGGTCTGATAAGTAACGCGATGTGCCTGGAGCCGCCGGAATAGTATTATAGAATTCCCAATTACGAGTGATTGTATTTGCTGTGTAATTTGCTGCACGATTCCAAGTATCTTCAAATGTGATCGAGAAGTAAGCTTGAGTAGCAGCATCATCAGATGTAATTGTTGGTAGAGATTTAATCTTCAGTGCTTGTGTACCTACACTGCTATTACCAAGTTGAATATAATCACCAACAGATAGAGATTGTAAAATATTATTAGCAGTTGTTTTTACTTCAGCATAAGATAAAGTACCTGAACCAGCATAAGTTAAGAATACATTTGCTGTTGATGAGTTAACATTAATGCTAATACCACCAGCCGCAAGTAAACCAAGTTCATATGTAGCTGATGTTCCACCAACACTAGTGTTGCTAAATGGATCAATTGTACGTACATATTGAGCAGCTGAAGAACACTGTGAAACACGTAGAGAATTTCCAAGGTCGCCAGGATAACGAGCTACAAACTGTGTATTTACAAATGCTGAATTTGCTGGACCCTTGTCTTCAAAGTCATCAGCATTCTTTACAATATTGCTAGCAAGAGCAACAACTCCACTATTAGCAACAGCATTCAGAGCAAGAGTATTTGCAAAGAAGTTAAGTTGAGCATCTGTAGAAGAGGTAGCATTTGCACTTAGAACGACTGTAGTATTTGCAGAACCAGCTGATGTAGCAGAAACAACAACAGTTCCATCTGGAATTCCTGCACCAAATACAGCATAACCTGCAGCAATACCATAAGTATTACCAGTTAAAATAACTGTTGAGTTGCTATTTAGATTTGCAGAAGCGGCAGCAACTGTATTAGAAAAACCGGTTGTTACTGCAGCACGACTTACATATAAAGCATTACCATATGCGAGAAAGTTTGCTGCTGTAAAGAATGTTTCATAATCGTCGGTTGTTGGCTTGCCGTAGCGCGCCGCTAACATATTTTCTGAATCTACTAGAATAAATTTCCCGATTGGACCCCATCCAAATACACCAGCAAATCCACCAACAGTGGTGGCTAAAGCTGGTACAGTAGTTGAAAGATCAATCTCGGAAATATTAATTCCAGGGCTGACTTGAAACGCCATTGTTATCTCCCTTAGTCGAAGGTTATATACGAGTTTTGTTTTATTTATAAGTTAAGGAAATTGCGTTTCTGCTCTGCCCAAAACTCGTCTCGGTAAGTATTATCATCATTAGCTATTACTGATTCATTACTCTGATTGTCGTAATCATCATCGCCAGTGCTCATAAGTCCAAATGGAAGCATTTCTTCCTGAAACATTTTTTCATTTTGATCATAAATTTGTTTACGAATATCAACATCTGTAAGTTCTTTTAGATATGGCTGCGTAGTTAACCAAGCAAAAAGAACACAACACATGGCCATATCATCATGACCATCTTCTGCTTCGTACGATTGATTACCTTTAAGACTATTTTTGAGAGAGAATCGAGTTAATTCATAAATTGTATCATAATCTACAATAATAAGTTTATCAGATTCTACTAAAGTTTTAAGAGTAGCACAACCGATTCTCTTTACTTGTTTAGTAGTTCTAACACCGCGTGTTGTCGAAACAGAAAAACCACCAGAAAGACTTTGACCAGATCTGCCATTATTAGCAGTAACAAACACACCCTCATATTCTAAATCATAATGCAGAATATCAGCAACTTGCTGTCCAATATCATTAGTTTCTACTAGAACAACAGCATCATTATAGTGTTTTGCAACTTCATGAATAATATTAGGATATATCAACGGACTAATTAAATTATTTCTAAATGTGGCGACCTGCTTATATGGTAGATTGTTCACATTCACAACCATAAATGCTGAATAGTCAGCACCGGCTCCACGAGCAGTATCTACAATGATTGCATAGATACTATCTTTTATTGGCTCTTCATACATTTTAAGCCCAGCTGGCGTTATATGAATCGGTTGTTTATAAACCATGTTACGCAGTTTATTTGGATTAATCAGTGTGTTTGAAGATCCGAGGAACTCACATTCATATTCCTGACGAAATTGATCTTCGCTCGTGTTAGCAATTGTTTCTTCTCTCCATGCCTGATCACGGCCTGGAATTTGCGACCAATGAACATCCACTCGAGTATAAGCATTACGAGCTTCTTCAGACTCTGTCCAAATGCGATAGAACATGTTCATACCATTTGGAGTCGAAGTGATTAAAACTTTAGAACTTTGACCAGATGAAATAGTAGGATAAACCGAAGCAAAGAACTCGTCCTGAATATTAGTCGGAACGAACGCAAACTCGTCAAGATAAATTAAGTTCTGTGATGTACCACGAATAGCGGAAGAAGACGTAGCAGACGCAAGGATTTCAGATCCATTTTCGAGTTTAATGTTACCTTTGTTCCATTCTGTGACACCCATTTGAAGCCACTTTGGAAGGTGTTCGAACATGAGTTGAATACGGCCAAGAATTTCACGAGCTTGTCTATCCTTATTAGCCAAAATAGCTATTGAATATTCTTCATTAAACAATATCTTCCAGAGAAGATATGCGGCCACTGTAGTAGTTTTACCAACCTGCCGAGGCATTTTACAAATAACGAAACGATTCTCTTCAAAAGAAAGAACCATTTCTTTCTGAAAATCCCATAAAGGAAATGTAATAAGTCCTTTATCGATGTTGACAATTTTGCAATACTGTGTTATAAAGTATATAACATCTTCAGAACATTTAATATACTCAGATACTTGATCCGGAGAATATTCTACTTTAGTATCTGCTCTTTTTAATCTAGGATTGCCTAGATAGTTTTCACTACTCATCTTTGTTTTGCTTTAAATATTTTTGTAATTCTGCCGTTGAGCCGACAAAAAGATTGTTTGTAACTTGATTTGGAGTTGCTAACGGATCGTCCTCTAATAGTTTTTTCTTTTTAGCCTGAAGATCAAGTAAGTCTTTGCTTGCTCCAACCATGGTGTTCATCATCGTAGCAAGAACTTCATATGCTCTTGGATGCTGACTCTGACGAGCTACGTCCATAAGATCAAAAAGAGCTTCTTGGCCTTTATTGATTACTTCCATCATATTTTCACGAGCATATTCAAAATCAGCATTTACCTGAGTAGTAGCTTTCTTTTGAATTACTGCCGGCAAATTATTACCACCATTAAATTTATCTATGTTGCTCATTAGATATTCTCTTCAAAATCATTAATGAATCCATAATTATCAGTTGCTTTAATTTCTGTATAGTCAATAGATAATGATGCATTGCTTGTTGGTTCGCCGGCTACAGTGAGTCCGGGCCGAGCGGTTACTTTTACAGTATTAGTTATAGAATCTCCGAGGTGAATATTCGCTTCAACAAATTTAATAAGGCCAGACTTCTTAGTTGGACCAAATACATAAGCTTTCATAGTAAAACTTAAATTCCAAATGATAGCACGTCTTTGTTCAAAACTTCCTTCATACGTATCTGTAACATTAATATCATTCAGAATAATTGGAATATCCATTGTAACATCAATTTCTGGAATTAAATTCACAGAAGCAGTCCACTCTGGAGTGAAGTATGGAAGAATCTGTTCTATAATACGAGTGCCATCTTCTGCATTCTTTACCATGATGGACATTTCAAATGTAATATTATACGGCACTGGCATATACTGATAAGAAATTCTATCGTCGGTTCCGTTATTGGTAGGTTGTTTATAGAATCTATTTAAAGTATTAAGCTTTCTCTCTGTATCATATACAAAAGAAGTCATTTCAAAAGAAATGCGTGGAAGTACAACTCCGACTTTATTAGCTAGATCTGGATTTCCATCGAGTCTTGCTAAGAATTTTTCTTTTGGACCATATGAAAGAGGAACTTTTAGTGTTTGAATTGATTCACCAGTAGAACTATCACGTGTGATCCAGATATTGTTAAAAACAGTTCCAAATATAATAACATATTTTCTGAGTGTATCATGATTCCAAGTACTTCCAAACATTTTACACCTGACCTTCGCTGAATGGATCAACTTGTGACCAGTCTAGAATGCTACTGCCTTCAAGTTGAAATTCCGTATTGTCTTCATACGGATCTCTTGCTTGTTCTTCAAAGTTATAATCAGATTGAACAATTTGATACCCATCTTGATCTGTAATGATAAATCCATCTTGAGTAAGAATATCGTAATCTGTAATAGCAAGTGAAAGATCTTTTTCAATACTATCAATTGCTTCAATTCCAGTGTTAAATCTTTCAGAACTATACTCAAACATTTCACAAACAAGATCATACATTTGAATAGATCCCATTTGATAGAACACAGCATTTTTATTTACATACTTAATAGTTAATAAACGATCGAGCATAGGAATGTATACAACATCGCCTTCTCTTGGTCTTTGAATTTCATTTTGTAAAAGTGTAATTTCGTTTTGAAAATTACGAACAGAAATTGTAAGAGTCATTTGATCTCTTATTTCTAAGTTAAATTTAGATAGGAAGTTACCATCGCCTTCGTAACTATCAACATTCTTAATGTACATATCAATGTAATAAGCTATGTTATATTCTGAGAGAGTATCTTCTCCGTAAATATCATCTTTGGCTACTAAAGCTCTAGGACAATAATACATGTCGTGACCATACACTTTGATAGACTCCATTACGAGATCTTCTATCAAAAGCTGTTCTTGACTATTACTGAAATTATTAAAATAGAAATTCGTAGTCAAGATATCATCCGATCATATCCAATACAGGTAAACTGTAGCTCGAGATCATCTCGTCTTCCATTCTTCGAATTTCTTCAGTGGCATCGTCATAAATCTTTTCGCCATTAAACTGTACACCACCAGGAAGTTGCATACCAGTGAACTTGGTGAGATTTGATCCCCACTGTCTTTTAATGAGAGCAGTAGCGTAGTTCTGGAGCCAACGATCGTTCCATGCATCTGTCCATGTATTCGGATCAACTACTTCATATGCATCAACAAGAAGATACGAGCCAATAGGAACTGTATTCCAGTCCATATCAACATGAAGTCTATCTTTATGTCGAGCATAACGAATCGGCTGTTGACCAACAAGAAGTTCTGTCACAAGTGCAAGATGTTCCATAACCATATAGTAAGGAACTAAAGAAACGTTTGTTAATGTATAAAGATCATTGAGCGCAATTTGATAACGAATATTAAACATATCATCAGATCGAATTGATGGATCACCAATCTGAAAGACTCGTACTGCTCCAATGATATTTTCTGGTAGAGTAATGTACTTATTTGTTACATCAGTTTCTGTTACTTGATGCTTATAATATACTCTATCTGATCCATCAAAATGATAGTCATACCAGTAACGAATTGCTTCGTCGATGCGATCATCTATTTGATCATCATCAACGTTGATTTCAATCACCGGCTTACCTAACTTACGTAAGCAATATTCTTTGAATTCAGCTTTTGTGATTGGAGTAGCCATGATAATCATCCTAGTTTTGATTCTATTTATTTATCTAAACTTAGGACCTTAGAATAGAGATGCTAGAGATCTTCTTTATATTACTGTTGCAGCAATAGTTATTGTAGCGCTATCAACAATTGTATTACCTGTTTTAGTACGTATATCTAATGTAAATTCACAAGTTGTAGTCTGTAAATAAACAGTTTCTTGTACAGTCCAGTCCACCACGTTTGATGGTGCTAAATCAAACCATGTTCCTGCCGTACCACTGAAAAATGAACCAGTTATAATAGTAGCTCTTGCTTCGTAACCACTAGAAGCTGATGTGGGTGTACACCATTGTTCTAAACTAGTAGGTGTACCATTAATTAATTCGTAGACATACCCAGTGTGACTTATTCTATAGCCAGCAGTTGCAGTACCGGGAAATGCTTCTCCAGCATTTACTGTTTGATTAGTAACAGATATTACTACATCCGAGGTACCATAAAAATTAGAAATACTAATTGTACCTGAAGTTGGAACTGCACCACTTACACCAGAAGTGCCAGCAGGAACATAGGTTCCATTGGCATAATATTCACTCAATGATATAGGATCTGAACCACCAAACTCAGTTTGTATGGTCGATAGCGCTAGCGCGCCAGTGTTTGCAATAGCCATTAATTAATTTAACTGGCTGCTAATGGCTGATCAACCTGATATTTTGGACCATCATTGACATCACCGCCACCTGTTTGATCACCACCGGGGGCTGGTGGTGGAGTAGGTCCGGTAGGAACTTCTGATTCACAACCAGAAAGAATAGTACCAGATAAAGCTAAAAATAACAGTGTTGTTTTTTTCATTTTATTATACCTTAATTTGCTCTTGAGCGTGTTGCATAATTTTACGTAAAATAGGATCTGCAACTCTGTGTGGCAGTTCTTGTAAAGCTGCTAAAATTACATTCACTTCATTTATATCTAAGTCAAATTTTACAGTTGTAACTTGTGGTGTTGTTTCAACGAGTTTTGAATCAAGTTCTAAATTAGTAGTCATTATATACTCCATTCATTATTCAATTGGCTGTGATTCTTCTATAACAGGTTCATCTGGTGTGTTAAACCAAGGAAGATCATTTAAACTATCTTCAGTTGGCGGATTTTTTTGTACATAAATTAATTTGTTAATTTGCTCATCAATATGATTTTTATATTCATCTACTACTAAAGCCTGAATCCAACTAAGAACATCCGCTTCAGTGAGATTTTCATAGGGAATAAAATTGTCAGGATCTATTTGATCGAGTGAAAATGGAGTAGCACCATGGAAAGTACCTGCGTATCCATCTTCGTCTGTACCTTGACATTCCCAATAGGTCTGAAAAATAATATTATTAAGATCTAAAGAAGAATTATCTTGCTTTTTCAGACTTTTGATTTTCCACGTATACGTAAGCGCCATCGCTATCTATTCTCCAGATTAGTAATTTTTTCTTCTAAACTATTTATATGTGTCTGTTGTTCTTTGATTGCTTCAATCAGAAGAGCAACCATATTACCATAAGCAACAGATAAAGTATCATCATCTCCGACTCCGCGTTGAACTACTTCTGGTATCACTTCAAGAACCTCCTGAGCAATTACACCAATTTGTTTTTGTCCGGTGTCTTTTCGAGTATATGAATATCCATTTAATTTTAGAACTTTATCAAGCGCACATGTAATTTTTACAATGTCATCTTTCAGTTTGATATCAGAATATGCTGTTACATTGCCGAGCATAGTCAGATCGCCTGTACCAGTCATCTGGAAACAATTGTTTGATGCTGACCATCCACCTATTCTGAAAACGTTATCAGTACCAAGTCCCATATTTATGGCGTATGTACTAGTTCTATGGAAGGACATCGCGGCAACGGTAGTTGAGTTGCCTCGAGCAGAAAATGAACCTGTATCATTTGTAGTATTTACATTATTAGATCCGGATGTTGCTCCTGTGATTAATCCGGCCATTGTAACAGTATTTAAAGACGATGTACCATTAGGATTTGCATAATAATTAGTATCATCATTATCGTAATATATTGGTGATCGATGCTGAACGTATGAATACACAATCCCAGTAGCATCAATTAAGAAACGCGCCGCGTTTACTGTACTATCATAGACATAAAAATCTCTAGTATTGTCATTAGGAAGATCCACTCCGACTTCAAATTGTGTTGTGCCATTTTGAGCTAATCTAATACCAGTGCGTTTATTAGCAGTGTTTGCTGTATTCAGACGAAGATATGTTTGATTAGAGCTATATAGCTCTAATAATTCTCCAGGATTGTTTGTTCCGATCCCGACGTTGCCTCCTGCGGCAATGCGCATCTTTTCAGTAGGTGTAGCACCCGATCCCGTCCAGAATTGCAGCGTCGGTGCTGAGCCACCTGCAGAAGAGATCATCGCATAGCGATTATCAGATAGGTCAAACGCGCCAGAGATAAATTGCACAGCTCCGGTTGGAGAGCCAGAAGCATTGCGATTGTGGATAAGAACACCAGTTGTCCCGTCCTGATCTTTCCGAATATGCAAGGGTTGATCTGGTGCTTGCGTACCAATTCCGACCTTGTCAGTTAAAGCTATAATTGTTGAATTACTTACAGTGCTAATACGAATTCCACCATTACCACCAGACCATGGAACAATGGAAAGGTTAGCATTACCAACAGTAGCACCAATAGTTAATATTACAGCATCACCCGAACTGGTTAAATTATTCCAAGAACCCGCGGGAGCACGAGGAACTAATCCTAAAGTCTGTGTTCCATTAATAGCACTAATAATATGATTAGCATTCGCTACACCACTAGTATCAGTTGCAGCTATTTGGCCAGAAGATTTATTAAATGTTAATTGTGATACAGCATTCGCTACACCAGAATCATTAAAAATTACTTGAGTGTTTGATCCAGCGACTGGTCCAGTAGATCCTGTAAAACCAATATCACCTTTTGATCCAGCAAATCCTACTGATCCAGAGAATCCGATCGATCCTGCAAATCCAACCGAGCCAACAAAACCTACAGATCCTGTAAAACCTGTAGACCCTACAGATCCTGTAAAGCCAATATCACCTTTTGATCCAGCAAATCCTACAGATCCGGTAAAGCCCGTAGATCCCGTAGAACCAGTAAATCCAATATCACCTTTTGATCCAACAAAACCTACAGATCCAGAGAATCCGATCGATCCAGTAAATCCTATAGAACCAGTAAATCCAACTGACCCAACGAATCCAACTGACCCAGTGAATCCTCTAGATCCTGTAAATCCTATAGATCCTGTAAATCCAACTGAGCCAACAAAACCTACAGATCCAGTGAATCCGATCGATCCAGTAAATCCTATGGATCCAGTGAATCCTGCTGAACCTACAAATCCAGCACCAGTAGATCCTGTGAATCCAATATCACCTTTTGATCCAACAAATCCTACAGATCCAGTAAAGCCAATATCACCTTTTGATCCTGTGAATCCAATATCACCTTTTGATCCAACAAATCCTACAGATCCTGTGAATCCGATCGAGCCAGTAAATCCTATGGATCCAACGAATCCTACAGATCCTACAAATCCTACTGATCCAGTGAATCCTCTAGATCCGACAAATCCAACTGAACCAGTAAATCCAGCACCAACAGAGCCTGTAAATCCAACACCTTGTGAACCTGTAAATCCTACTGATCCAGTAAATCCAGCTCCAGTTGACCCAGTAAATCCTGTGCCACCAGATCCGACAAATCCTACTGATCCAGTGAAGCCACCGCCAGTTGACCCAGTAAATCCTATGGATCCTGTGAATCCAATTGATCCTACAAATCCAACTGAACCAGTAAAGCCTCCACCGGTTGAACCAGTAAAGCCAGTTCCACCAGATCCGACAAACCCTACTGATCCAGTAAAGCCAGCTCCTGTAGATCCTGTAAAGCCGACACCCTGAGATCCGACAAACCCTACAGATCCAGTAAATCCTGCACCAACTGAACCAGTAAATCCAGTACCACCAGATCCAGTAAATCCGGTTGAACCTGCTGAACCAGTAAAGCCTCCACCGGTTGAACCAGTAAAGCCAGTTCCACCAGATCCGACAAACCCTACTGATCCAGTAAAGCCAGCTCCTGCGCCCCAGTATGTTGATGTGCCATTACTAAGCAATGCCTGTCCGGATCCACCTATAGATCCATTCGCAAGAACGCCTTTTACAGATAAATTATTAAATAAATGAAGTGTATCTTTAGACATTCGACATTGCTACCATTAAAGTATTTGCAATATTGTCTGACATATATCCAAATTCATTTGGATTTGAAACAAATACTGCGCTAGTAATATATTTATCGAACGCTACAGAAGATGTTATTATAGAATTTCCATTTCTGCTTACACTGATTCCATTGGCATTATAGTTAAATACTAGTTTATTTGTTGCTTGTTGAGATCCACAGTTAACTGTATTAATAAAAACATTGTTTGAAGAATCTATATAGATTTTATTATTAGAATTACTAGAATTTAAACTCAAGATAGTATTTCCCGCGGCGACTGCACTCCAATTAATATACATCGCGCCTTCATCTTGATCATACGTATGAAATGGTACATATTCTTTTAATTCAAAATCTTTAACATACAGTCTATTATTAATATCACCGAATCCGAATGATACATGAGCAGTATCTGAAGTAGCAGAAAATATGATAGAGAAAGATGTATCAGTTGCAGTGGCAAAATATACACCATAGTTATCAATATTAAACTCAGTACCAATTTGTATTTTTGAAGGACCGGTGTCTCTGTCTTCTGGTGCATATGAAATATTAGAGTCTGTAGTATAGTATGCATTTCCAGATAAGATATAATTTTTACCTGGTGACAGATTAAGTATTTGTGTTTGGCAATTATTCTTTTGTCCAGAAGAAACAATAACTTGATAGTCGTCATCTGCTACTAACAGACTTCCATTTGTAGCAGACCAGTCTGTTAGTATGTTGTTCTTTGTTTTTATAGGTCCCATCACACCGGAAGTAACATAAGCATTTGCATACGTAAATATGTTATTATTTGATTGGCGAATGGTGATATTATTAGCGCCGCTGAAATAAATCCCAAGTCCTTCTTCAGTGAGAATGTTTCTTCCGGAAAGAGTATTCTCAGAATATAAGTTGCATGCTATAGAATTTCTTTCAATACTAAATGTAGTTGGTATAGCAGTAGGAGTGACACTCACAGTGCCAACATTATTAGAAATAGACGTTACAAATTCGAGTGGAGTAATTCCAGATTTAGCCAAAGCAATTTGCTCTTCAGAAGTCTGAATTCCATCATGACTAATATCAAGTGTAGAATACCAACTAGTATTTCCAGATATTACATTGATTTTATAATAAATTATTTTTTCAGTTGGCAAATCAAATGTATCTAGTATCTGTGCACTAAGAGTAGTAGAAGTGTAATTAATAGTTTCCATTATACATCCGTTATTGTACCGGTCAGTACCCATTTCTGAGCAGACGAACCAAGGTTAATTCCTCCACCGACACTCAAAGCAGCCGCATTACCCTTCACATAACCTCTTGGTTGAGTTCCGGTGAATGATGAACCACTAGCTCCCCAGTCTGCAGGAGTTCCATCTGTGGCTACAATGCTGTTATGATTAGCCGCTGTGTTAAGGTTCACGAACTCATCTGTCATATAGAACAGGCCGAGTTGGCCATTCAATAAGCCAGATCCAGTAGGCGGCGAGGTGTCATTTTGGCCCATGATCGCCATTGATGTTCTAAGGTTGCCAATATCATCATTCTTTAATTGCGCGACTGCTGGGAATGGGTCTAACTCTTTCCCTTGCATAATAAAGTATCTGCCTGTGGTCATATTTATAGAGAACACCCACAACATCTTAGTAACATCAGAGGAATTTGCTGCGAGTTGAGTGAATATGCCACTGCTATTAATATCACAAATGGCTGTAGAGCCGGCATTCTTGTAACGATAGCCAATTCTTCCGCTGGTCCCGTATTTGCGAATAGTAAAGTCGACGCCGTTACTCTCAGCATAATAACAATCAGTCGAATCAGTACCAGTGAAGTTAGCATAGAATGCCATTGTGAGAGCGCGTCTATTGGTCATTCCAAGCAGAGGAGCAGATCCTGATAGTTGCAACCAATCATTTGTACCGTCAAACTGTGTTAGAGCTGGATTTGTTCCAGCTGCATTGGTTGTTTTAGGCTTAGTAAATGTTGGATAAGAGCCATGGCTGCGTGTTGACCAGTTATAGCCCGTGCCTATCGCGCCGATTCCATCAGATGTATAATATGAGCCGGCTTTAGGAGTCAGTCGAGCGACAACATTTTGAAGAGTAAGATCGTTGAACGTAGGCCCATCAAAGTGGAAGTCGTAGCAATTTAGATCGCTTGAAACCACACTGCCCAACCCAGCAGGTTGAGCATTTACATTATCCCAACTATTTGCAATAAAGTCTGAATGTATACCATTAACATTAGATGCTCCAAGAGAGTATCCTGGGAAAATGTTCTTACACGCATATGATCCAGCACCAAGATCATGATAATTAAGACCAGGAGTAAGAGAACTTCCGCTAAGATTGTCTTTAACTACTGTATTATAGAATGTAGCAAAATTACCATATGAAATTTCGAGTCCAATACCATCTTGAGCCGAACATATGTTCCATGCAAATATTGCATTTACATAATTCATAGATGTGCCTGATGGATCATTAAACTTAGGTCCAGAAGCTGCAGCATAAGAACCCTTTGCGGTGAATCTGCGATCAACAGCTGATAGCATCTTATTACCCACAACAATAGGAGTCCAAGCCGAGCTCGCCGAGAACCCTAATGTAGAAGAGTGAGGAGAACCCGGATCACTACTAATTGCCCAAGTTCCCATAGTATCATTATGACGATAGTAAATGGTTCCTCCGGCCTCACAGGCCATTTCACACGGATTCTGATAGCTATCAATAACTGTATTATTTTCAATATAATTGACAGAAGAAGCAGCACCAACTACTGAATGTCCACGGTAAGTGTCGTGAATATAATTATTATGGAAATTAAAGTTGGTCATCGCTGTTGAACCATTAATACCACGATAGCCTTGGAAATACAGCGAGCCGCTCGATCCATCTTGCATTGTGATACCAGCAAGAGGATTTGAACTAATTTCGCAATACGCAACTTCAAGATTAGTAGAACTGGAAGTCTCTAATACTCCTCCTGTACTATAAGCTGAGGTGCTGTTAGGTGCTAATCGAGTAATCTTTAAACCAAGTATTTTACAATCTGTGGTAGTAGTAGCAATCAATCCAGCCTGGAGATGTGGTACACCATATGTTTGTCCACGTAATGTTATTCCAGTTTTGCCAGCAATGCTTGCTTGAGCCGAAAATGTGCCGGTGTCAGACAGTACAATTATTTGACCTGTTGTGGCTGCTGTTACGGCGCTCGACAACTCGGCATCAGTAGTTACAAAGTAATCTGGCCATCTGCTTCCAGATACATCCGTAACAGCGGCTGAACCTACAGGAGCAAACTTACCAGAATTCGTACCGGCGGTACAAGATCCCCAGTTATGACCTGCAGCGGCATTCCACTGTGAAGCGGTGCCAGTAAGGAACACAAGTGGTTGAGAACCGGTTGGCCCTTTACCAGTTGGTCCAATGTTAGCCGGATCAAACTTAGAACGATTAAGTGCAGAAGTAATATCAACTGCCGCGGCAATGTTAAGATATAATGCACCAAGTTGTATAGGAACTGTTGATACACTTGATACTATCCCCATAGGATAAAGAGTAACTGCATGACTATACCCTACAGTTACACCAGATCCGCCGCTCCAGGTACTAGATCCACCTTTGGCAGAGGCGCCATCTAGATATACATATGATCCCGTAGCAGAAACAGGATCATCTAAATTCCACGAAAATATGATATCATGATAATTATCATCGCATACTGAACCAGCAGTATCTATGTTAGCTATTACTGTTCCGGCCGCATTACGCAATCTTATCCGCATTCGACCTGTGGTTGATAGTATGGAACACTGAACTCTAGCACTTCCCGAATTGGAAGCAAATATGTGTTGTTCTGCCGCCGGAATGCTGGGCACTTTAAATCGCATAAGTGCTAAAGTGCCTGTAGCACCATCAGAACCTAATGCAACTCCCGAAGAAGAAAGCCGGAAAGTATCAGGCGTTGTTTCATCAAATTGAACAATAGGATAAGTTGCTGTTGAAACTGTCACAGAAGTAAACGTTGCAACTGTAGATGTTCCCCCAGAAGGAGTTAGTGTTACTGTAGCAGTTGTCACGGTAGAACCCGTACTCGCGTTTGTTACATTAACACGCACGTATTTCCCACGAGTATATGTTCCAGGCGCAGATGTTGCACTCGTTGCTCCAGTACCAGCTGAATCATCAGCAAATTGGTATGTTCCATTTGTAATTGATATACTACCAGTAGTAGAAGATCCTACAATTAATCTCCAAGCTGAAGACGAAGATCCACTTAAAGTTTGATCTAATAGATCAGCAAAATCGACAAATACTGGCTCTTTAGTAATATCTGTAGTTTCATTTACATAATCTAAATACCCATCAGTTCCACCCGCGCCTTTGCCGGCATAAGCTATCAGCGGCGCAAAAGCGGCAAGAATAGCGGCTTTGGTAGTAGGCCAAGAACCAGGCGCGCCAGCATCCGATGGAGGACTAGTAAACACAGAAGTATAAGGAATTGTAGCACCGAGTAATCCAACTTGAATATTTCCCGTGCTTGCTACTGCAGGATCATTACTAATACTTTCACTAATATTACTTCCAAAGAAGCACTGTTCTGCGCCACTCTCAGAAAATGAAGATAAAATTGGTGAAATATTTCGTGCAGTATCTTCACGATTAAATCTTACAATAGTATTACGATAAATGTAACCATTTTCAACATGAGGACATGTTAAACCATTAACCATTGCGGTTGATGCTACTATATTACCAACAATTCTTAAATTACGATATTTGTATCCATCATCTGATTCCATAAAAATACCTTGAGTACTTCCACGAGTATCACCAGAATAGTAAATATTACGTTCAATTATAAGAGGAGCAGTCCAATCTGCTGTAGCTCCTACAGGAATCCAAGTTTGAATAAAGTCTGAGTGTGGATCACCAGCATCTCCTCCACTCGCGAACGAGCGTGAACTAATAGTGTCTTTAATAGTAATAGATTTATTGCCACCTTGTGAACCTGGTATTACCCAATGGTCTCTATAGATACGATCTGACATACAATTCGTAATACTTAAATCTGATGATTGACTGAAAGAAACAGCACTATCAAGATCACGAAATTCACATTGATCCCACGATTGAAGAGCATTAAATGTTAATCCGCCAGCACACGAAACACCAGGAACTGTATATAGAGTCATCTTGGCCTGGCCAGTCCAAGTTATAACTTTAGAAAGAGCTCCAGTTGATCCATTTACCGCTGTAGTCGCTGTAGAAGTACCACCAGACGTGATTGTAGTGCCAGTAATAATACCACCAGACACAGTCATAGTGCAAACCGGAGCAACAGAAAATGTTGCTACGCCAGAAACATTATTAAATGTCAGACTATGCGTACCATCAGATACTAAACCGGCAACATTATTACGACTGATAATAAGTGATGTAACAACTCCTGAATCATTAAATTGAGGTAGTATGCATGCATATTCTGGATAATTGGTATTACAATTGTAATCATTATCGTAAAGAAGTCCTGTACTACCCGGTCCGCCGTATCCACCTTTAAATTGACAATTTTGCCAATGATGTGCTCCATATGTTCCAGATGAATAGCGTATCGGTCCCGAAGAGGAATCAGACCATACCGTTGATACAAATTTAATATTTTCAAATCGTATATTACCAGTTGATGCTAGTGATAAACGATCCCAGACTGGTGGAACTGCGCTGTTAAGAGCTACAAATTTTACTGTAGTTGTAGGAAATAATGAAGTTATAGTTCTTGTTCCAAAAGAACCGCTCATAGCAATTGTTTTACCAGAAAGTGTTGCTGATCCTAGCGCTAGTACAGCAGTAAGTTCTGTATCATCTGTAACATAGTAATCAGGTGCAGCTCCACCACTACCACTAGTATAAGTAGGAATCCAGTCGCTGTCACTGGTATACATGTACAGAGGTCTATCTTCCCACGCAGAGCCATTCCAGCGCTGAGCTATCTTCCATTCCCAAGAAGATCCATTCCATTTTTGTACAAACCCACCAAGTGTCATATTTAACCGATTCCTATTACAGTTGCATTATATCCAGTATCTGGAGTTGCTGACTGCAGCCCTCTTACCCACAATTCTGTCCCAGCAGGCAGAGGAGAGTACGCTTGCCACGTATTACTCGAAAAGAAATCTGAATGTGATTCACCTGTTCCGATACTGGACATATGAGTATTTATTATATTTTTGGTAGTAACATCGCCGTGTGCTAGTTGTATAAAAAGTGTACCACCAGTAACTACGGTGTTGTTATCATAATTTACTCCAAGTTGCCACCACCAAAGAGGATTTGTTGTAGTTCCTAGACTTGTCCAACTACCATACGTTGCATTACCGAGTGTAAAAGAAGTGCCGGTAGTGCCTGATGTATATCCAATAGTTTCTGAAAAGGTTCCTATTGGTGAATTCATAGTGGTTGGCTGGCCCCAGAACTCAATTATATATCGAGCTCTATGCTCGTTTAAAGAACCTGTCGTAGGAGAAGCTGCTCTTATAGCCACTGATGATCCAGCCGGAACTGTTATTGGAAACACATAGTCTTTCCCTCTATTTGATACACTTCCGGCACCGCCGGCAGTAGCATTTGATATTATAGCTGTGTAACTAGTACCTCCAGCAGTATCAATACCAATATCAAATGTAAGTTGAGGCGTAATGCCGTTACCACCCGCATTAACAATTATCAAATTAATTAAATAACAAGTTTGAGCTATATTAGCAGCAGAAGCAACTTGTGTCCACGAACCCTTGGTATTATTGTATCCAGGAACAACCTGAGTTCCGAGGGTGCTGTTCGGCACAGCAGCTAGATTAGTATAATAAAAATTATATTTTGTTGGAAAAAGCATTTATCCACCCGTTCCTATTGCTACAGCATTAAATCCAGTAGTGGTAGCCCCCGAGGAGGCCACACCTCTTACCCATAATTTACTACCAGCTACTACAGGATAATATGGTGCTTCTGAATTAGTATCTGTACTATCTTGCCAAGCTTCATTTGAAGTCATAAATGAGTACATCGTCCCGTTAATAATTTGCTTATTATTATCATCACCTGCTGGTGACCAAGCCAGTTGAAAATAGTAATGTCCGCCAGTAACAGCAGTCTCGCTGGTCTGAACTCCTAATTGAAAGTGCCATAGGTCACTTGCTGTCGTGCCCAACTCAACATATGATCCCCAAGCACCGTCTCCAGGAGTAAAAGAAACACCAGCAGAATTAGTTATAGTTCCAACAGTTTCAGTAAACGTTCCATATGGTACGCCAGCCGCGGGATTTGCTCCGCCAATGGCATCAAATACTATTCGAGGCCCGGTTCCAAGCGCAGAATCAGCACACTGAACTCTAGCGGCAATAGATGAACCCGATGGTATATATCTGGGAAATCTAAAGCGTCTACCAGAGTTCGAACTGCCATTCGTGCCGCCCATTGCTAAATTGGTTACAATGGCGGTATAGTTAGTGCCGCCGGCTGTATCAATACCAATATCTAATAACATATTTCTATTTGTGGCGGCGGTGGATCCGGAGTGAGTCCAAAAACGCCAATCATATATATTCTGAGTTATATTTGCTGCTGCAGAAATTTGTTGCCACGATCCTTCATTATTATTGATACCCACAACCACGGCGAGGCCAACGTTAGATCCAGTAGTACCCCAGTTATTATATCTAAACGTATAAGCAGGCACTAGTCCAACAGTATCACTCCAAGCCGCTTTCCATGCGCCGGTATCTTTCCAATAAACTGGTCTATCATCCCATGTGGCACCATTCCACACTTTAGCAGTTCTCCACTGCCAATCAGAACCATCCCATACTTTTACAAATCCACCGTATGTCATTTATTACCTATTTTATGAATTAATAGCTACTCGCGATCGAGATTTATATTGAACAATAATCAAACCATTGCCGCCACGGCCTCCATTACCACTCGCCGCTACAGCAGAGCCACCGGATCCACCGCCGCCGCCGGGCGATCCTAGTGCTCCGCCACCTACACCTCCGGTCGTGCCACTGTTATTTGTGCCACCTCCGCCACCACCACCGCCACCGGCACCGGTGGTGCCACTTGCTGGAGCTCCGTTTAAGAAGTTTTCAGTAAACTGTGTTCCTTCACCACCGGCCGATCCTGCATATGCAGTTGCATTGTTAGTGTTGCGGCCATTTCCGCCGCCGCCGCCGCCTCCGTTTGTTCCAGCAGTTGATGTTACACCACCGGTGCCGCCGGCCGCTCCTGCATAAGTTAAACCACCATTACCGCCAGTTGAGCCAGATCCATTACTACCAATTCCTCCGGTACCACCACCGCCACCGCCTCCACCGTCAGCAGCGTTTGTTCCATTGCCACCCACACGACCAACACCTAATCCAGATCCAGCAGATCCTCCTCCGCCTCCTCCAGATCCGGTAGTAGCTCCGCCAGATCCACCTGCACCACCCGCAACAGTTGTTGTACCAATTGCACCGGTAGTTGAACCACCAGCGCCGCCCGTTCCGCTCGATGCACCTGTCCCGCCATTCGCCAGAGCACCCTGAGCCGTTGTCGTTGGTGCAGTGTTTGCGCCTGAAGCATTCAACCATGTAACTCCACCGGCACCACCAGTACCAGATGCTGTTGTTGCACCAGTTCCGCCTAATCCGATGTTAAAGTAAACCAGCTGGCCAGGAGTTAATTGTACAGCAGTAGATACAGAATATCCACCTCCGCCACCACCGCCCCAAGATGCACCATTGTTAGGACCTCTTGAACCGCCAGCTCCAGCACCAATAACTGTTATAGTAGCATTTGAAGTAACTTCTATACCAGTCGGAACAGTCCAACTACTAAATCCAGTTGTTGTAAAAACTTCTACTATTACTATATCAGTCATTACGTAAACCTCAACGTACCGTGTAGTTCATTAACTGTGCCTGTAACTGCATTAACAGTGACCCATATAAACGAAGCAGCAGTTGGTGTACTGTTAGTAAATGATGTTAACGTATTACCATTTGTAGTATTAGAAATTGCCATATTACTTTGAATTACTGTTGCTGAAGCTCTACTATTACCCCACGAGAAAGTAACATTTGCATTCGGTGTGGTACCTCTGACTACAGTTCTTATTTCAGCTAATGTAAGTGCAGTATTAGACCAAAGAATTGTAACTTCATCGCCAGCACCCGGAGAAAGAATTGTAAACGATTTAGGCCCTAGCAACCCCTGAGATCCGACAAATCCTACAGATCCAGTAAAGCCAATAGATCCAGTAAACCCTACTGAGCCAGTAAATCCAATATCACCTTTTGATCCAACAAATCCTACAGATCCTGTGAATCCAATAGACCCTACTGAGCCAGTAAATCCAATATCACCTTTTGATCCAACAAATCCTACAGATCCTGTGAATCCAATATCACCAACTGATCCTGTAAATCCAGTACCGCCGGATCCGACAAATCCTACTGATCCAGTAAATCCAACTGAGCCGGTAAATCCTACAGATCCAGTAAATCCTATCGAACCCGTGAATCCCACAGAGCCTGTAAATCCTGCTCCAGCTGAACCCGTAAATCCAGTTCCTCCAGATCCAACAAATCCTACTGAACCGGTGAAGCCAGCGCCGACAGATCCTGTAAATCCATTAGATCCTGGAGATCCGGTATAACCAATAGGAGCTAGACCGTCTGAATCAATCCATACATCATTAACTGCTGGAGATTCTGGTGCAGTTGTTTGTACAGTAATGCCTGTTGCACCTTTAGATCCAGTAAATCCAATCGATCCTGTAAATCCTGTACCACCAGAGCCAACAAATCCTACTGAACCAGTAAATCCAGCTCCAGCGGAACCAGTAAATCCGATCGATCCTGTAAATCCTTCAGATCCAACAAATCCTACTGAACCGGTAAATCCAGCACCAGCTGAACCCGTAAATCCAGTACCACCGGATCCTACAAATCCAACTGAACCAGTAAATCCAGCACCAGCTGAACCCGTAAATCCAGTACCGCCGGATCCGACAAACCCAACTGATCCTGTAAATCCTGCTCCTACAGAGCCTGTAAATCCAGTTCCTCCAGAACCAACGAATCCTACTGATCCAGTAAATCCTGCGCCGGTTGATCCAGTAAATCCTATCGAACCCGTGAATCCATTCGATCCGGAAAATCCATTCGATCCAGCAGATCCAGTATAACCAACTGGCGTTGTTGCATCAGAATCAACCCACAAATCATCTACAGCTGGAGCCACAGGAGCTGTAGATGATACTGTAATTCCTTTAGAACCAACAAACCCTACTGAACCAACAAATCCTACAGACCCTGTAAATCCTATAGACCCTGTAAACCCTATGGATCCAGTAAATCCAGATGATCCTGTAAATCCTATAGACCCTGTAAATCCTATAGACCCTGTAAACCCTACAGATCCTGTGAATCCAGATGATCCTGTGAATCCAGATGATCCAGTGAATCCTACAGATCCTGTGAATCCAGATGATCCTGTGAATCCAGATGATCCTGTGAATCCAGTAGAACCGGTAAACCCTACTGATCCAGTAAATCCAGACGATCCAGTGAATCCAGATGATCCAGAGAATCCTACAGATCCTGTGAATCCAGATGATCCTGTGAATCCAAGATTACCAACTCTTGAAAAATTGACTGCTAAAGTTGCTAAGTTTGTAGGTAATGATCCTGAAACATATGCCACTGGAATTTTATAATATCCAGCGCCAACAGTAACACCACCAGTCACATTGAATATATTGACTGTAGTACTTCCAGCAAGATTACCAATAATGGTTACTTGACCTCTCACTGTATTGGTACTATCATCCCATGTATCATACCATGCAGTTTGAGTAACGCCCGCCGCGTCGATATTATCAATAAAGAGTTGTGTTACAGATGCTATATTAGTGTTACTATATGCAACAATACCATTGCCAGGATCAGCATCAGTAGTAGTGGTGGTGAATGCGTATCGAACACCACCTTTGTCACCCACAGATCCGACAAACCCTACTGATCCAGCGAATCCAACAGAACCAACGAATCCTACAGATCCAGAGAATCCTACTGATCCAGTGAATCCTGTAGATCCCGCAAATCCAACAGATCCTGTAAATCCGATTGATCCCGCAAACCCAACAGACCCGACAAATCCAGTAGAACCAACAAATCCTACTGAGCCTGTAAATCCAACAGAGCCAGCGAACCCTACTGATCCAGTAAATCCGATTGAACCGGTGAAGCCAGTTCCTGTAGATCCTGTAAAGCCTACAGATCCAACGAATCCAGCTCCTGTTGATCCGACAAAACCAACAGATCCAGTGAAGCCGGCTCCTGTTGATCCAGTGAATCCAACACCCTGTGAACCTGTAAATCCAACAGATCCAGTAAAGCCGGCTCCAGCAGATCCTGTATATCCTAATGCACCAGTAGCACCAGATAAGTTAACAGTCCATGAAGAAAATGTACCAGAACCACTAGTTAGTGTAACGTTAACAATAAGCTGTCCAGTACCACTATTATAACTGGTAACAGTACCTTCCATGTAGTTATTGACATCGGCAACAATTTTAACTGGCTGAGTTGGTGTGTATGCTAAGTTTAAACCAACAGTAAATGTTTTTGAGCCAGTTCCAATTGTGTTATTGGTAGAACTGGTAGTAAGATACGTATCACCCTTGGAGCCAGTGAAACCTGATGAGCCAGTGAAGCCAGTTCCTGTAGAACCAACAAATCCTACTGATCCAGTAAATCCTGTTCCAGTTGATCCTACAAATCCAACAGAGCCAGTAAAGCCTACACCCTGAGATCCTACAAATCCAACTGATCCAGTAAATCCTGTTCCAGTTGATCCTACAAATCCAACAGAGCCAGTAAAGCCTACACCCTGAGATCCTACAAATCCAACTGATCCAGTAAAGCCAGCTCCAGCAGATCCTACAAACCCTACTGATCCAGAAAATCCTACTGACCCTGTGAATCCAGATGATCCAGTAAATCCTACAGATCCTGTAAAGCCTATGGATCCAGTAAATCCAGCTGATCCATTAAACCCTACTGAACCAGTGAATCCTCTCGAACCGTCAAACCCTTTTGATCCAACAAATCCAGTTCCAGTAGATCCTGTAAATCCAGCTGATCCATTAAACCCTACTGAACCAGTGAATCCATCTCCGCTTCCACCACCAGTACGCCAATATACTGTAGTTCCATTAGAACTAAGTACTTGGCCATTTGATCCAACAGCACCATTGGCTACAATAGATTGTACAGAAAGAGTTGAAAGATTACTACCAACTTCAAAAACAACACTGCCATTCGACACGTGAATTTTTTGATCAGTCAAGTTAATGGCTAACTCGCCGGGATAAATATATTGGGTATTTGCGGTATTAGCCGCTTCTGGCAATCGCCCTGAAACTGAAGTTCTTTTATGAACAATAGGTATCGTATTTGCCATATGGTCTCTTCTGCAGATATATATCTTGTGCATCAACTATTTAGTTGACATTTATTTAAAACTATTTATAATGGATCTAATATGAAGATTGCTTTTATTGATACACTTGGCTTGACGTATGATGGATCTACTCTTTCAAAGAGAGGTCTAGGTGGATCCGAATCTGCTGTAATTCGTATGGCTCATGAGTTAGCTCAAATTGGATTTGATGTTACAGTATTTAATGATTGCACGTCTGATGAATCACAATCTGGTATATATCATGGAGTTACGTACACTCCGCTTGAAGCTGCTACAATAGCTCAAACTCCATTTGATGTTTGTATAGTTTCTAGATCCATTCGGCCATATTTCGAAAGCTGGTATGTTTGTGCAACAGCACGACATAAAGTTCTCTGGATGCATGATACCTTCTGTGAAGGTGATAATGAAATTGAAAATCTTATTGTCCAGGGAAAAATTGATGAAATCTTTACTCTTTCTGATTGGCACACTGGTTACGTAACGCACGCAGATCATGGTCGGCGACGTAACTTTGATATTCTAAAAAATCATATCTTTATGACTCGCAACGGAATCGGGAATATGAATCCCGGTTGGATTGATGTTCGTGAAAAAGATCCAGATCTATTTGTATTCAATGCTTCAGTCACAAAGGGCATGGTTCCACTTGTCAAGCAAATCTGGCCAAAAGTAAAAGAACGTATTCCACAGGCAAAACTTAAGATTGTTGGTGGATACTATAAGTTTCGTGAAGCTTCTGGTCCAGATCAACAACAAAAAGACTGGACAGAAATGTCCTTACAGCATGGTAAAAATATAGATTTTACTGGAGTAATTACTCAACAAGAGATTTCCGATATTTTGCGTGAAGCAAGTTATATGATTTATCCGGTTGGGTTTCCAGAAACATTTGGTATCTCAACACTCGAAGCACTAGCTCACAACGTTCCACTTATTACATGCCGGTTCGGCGCTCTCGAAGAGACTGCTATTGATCTTGCTTCATGGAAGATTAACTATCCAGTCGAGCCAAATTGGGCTTTACCATGGCTTGATCAAAATTCACAGGTAGATATTTTTGTTGACGCAGTAGTGAATGCGTATAATAACAAGTATCTGCATCAACAAAAAATGTATGCTTGTAATCAAGTCAAAGATATTTGCACCTGGGATACTGTTGCTCTACAGTGGAAGCAGCATCTCTATCATAAGCTCGGTGAATACCTGCCTGTTGATGAATATCGTAAGGTAACAAAGATCAACGACAAGGTTCGTAGAGTATTCAACCGGCGATTCTTGAATAAAGAAGAGATGCGTGAATCATGCCAAAGTCCTTTTTGGCCAATCTCGATTATTACACCGGTCTATAATGCAGAGAATTATATTGTAAAATGTATTGCTTCTGTTGCACAACAGGACTATCATAACTACGTGATGCATATCATCGATGATTGCTCTACTGACAATACGGCGCAAGTAGCACAAGAGTATATTGACTCTTTACCAGAGGATATTCGATATAACTTTGTTCTTCATAGAAACGGTGAAAACCTTGGAGCCGTCTGCAATCAGGTGAACACCATCGAAAAAGAGTGTGGCCATGATATAGTCATGCTACTTGATGGAGATGATTGGCTGATCAACGATCCGAATCTATTCCATAAGTACAATAACCTCTACAATGAAGGCGCAGAGTTTACTTACGGATCTTGTTGGTCTGTAGTAGATAGTATTCCTCTCATTGCTCAGGAGTATCCACCTGAAGTAAAGAAATCAAAGACATATCGAGATTATAAATTTAATTGGAATATGCCATACACTCACCTGCGTACATTTAAAGCTCATTTGATGCATGACTTTTTGCGGGCAAATGGTAACTATGCGTTCAGAGATGAAGATGGCAATTGGTTGAAGGCGGGTGGAGACACTGCAGTATTCTATTCAATGATTGAGGCTGCTGATCCGGATAACGTCGTATGTGTTTCTGATATTGTGTATAATTATAATGATGCTAATCCACTTAATGATTATAAAGTCAATTCTACTGAACAAACAAAAACTGCTACTAAAGTATTGAATAAAATTCCAAAGATTAAATCTAAAGACTATAGTGCAATATTACAAAGATTAAGAGAGCTTCATGATCAACGATTGCTCCCACAACAACACGTAGATTATTTGTGGAAAATGAAGAACACGGGTGTTGAGCCAAAAGTAATTTACGATATTGGTGCCTGTGTTCTTCATTGGACAAACAGAGCTAAACAAGTATGGCCGAACTCCAAATTTATTCCTATTGAAGCAATGGAGGAAGTTGGTGAATTATATGCTGAAAGTGGATTTGATCAATACGTAGCCGGCTGCATACTCAGTGATAAGCAAGAAGAAGTATACTTCTATGAAAATCTAGAGCACCCAGGCGGCAATTCTTTATTTAAAGAAAATGCTCAATTATCGCCTCGGGCAGAAGAACTTTTTCCGGAAACTAGCAAAGTAAAAAGAACTACACAAACACTCGATAACATCGTTAATATTATGAATTTGCCAAAGCCTGATCTGATTAAAATGGATATACAAGGCGCAGAATTAAGTGTATTAAAAGGTGCGCACAATACTCTTACACACTGTAATCATTTAATACTAGAATTACAGCATGTTGACTATAACTTCGGAGCGCCGAAAGCTCAAGAAGTAATTGAATATCTAAAAACTATTGGATTCAATCTTGTGAACGATGGAATGTTTTGTGAAGGTGATCTTAAAGTAGACGGTGATTATCACTTTGTCAAGGAAAATAAAAATACTTTAAAAGATGATGAACAAAAGTTTTCTGTAGTAGTTCCTACTATGTGGAAGTGTGATCAATTTAAAGACACTCTTCAAAAATTAATTGACTGTGATGTTGTTGATGAAATCATGATATATGATAACAATCCAACGGCCGCATTTGATCTGCCTGAAAGTAAAAAGATTGTATTACTGGGCACTGGAAAAAATGATTATGTAAATCCAGTTTGGAATGAGTGTACTAAGCGAGCTAAGAATGATTACGTCTTACTCTTGAATGATGATATCGATTTTGAAATGGATATTTTTGAGAAAGTAAGACCATTTGTTGCTAATACAAATAATGGAGTTATAGGACTGTGCGCTGGATTAGAGCAATTTAATCAGCCAGTAGTTACGGATGGTTCTATCGATATCATCGTACCTCCTCAGGGATATCACCATTTTGGTTTTGGTTGTTTGATGTTTGTCAACAAGAAAAACTGGAAAGATATTCCGAAAGAACTAAAGGTTTACTTCGGGGATTACTATATCTGGGATTACTGCATAACTCAAAATAAACAGCCATACATTATTACTAACTTTGCTTACACTACAAAATGGGCCCAAACCACCGGTGCTATTTACAACGAAATATCTGAAATGCATGAATTTGAAAAGAAAGCATACGAGAATATTTTACACGATCTACATTCAGGCGAAACAAGAGAGGAAGTTAACATTACTAAAAATATTTTGATCGCTATTCCATGTAAGAATGATATCGAAGCTGATACCTTTAAATCAATCTATGATCTCATTATTCCAGAAGGATACAAAGCTCATTTCCAGTACTTTTATGGCTATGCTGTAGATCAGGTACGTAACCTTATTGCTGAATGGACTATAAAGGGATATGATTATCTATTTGCAGTAGATCACGATATTGTCTTTGCTCCGGATACTCTACAGAAGTTGTTAGATGCAAAGAAGCCTATTGTATCTGGAATCTATCGTCAAAGACTCGAAAAGCAAACAATTGAAGTTTATGATCGTGATTATCGTCATCTTCAATATGAAGATCTTCATGGCAAGGGATTGATAGAAATTGGTGGGTGTGGATTTGGATGCGTACTTGTTCAAAAAGAAGTTTTCGCTAACTTAAAATATCCACACTTTGTATATCATCAGGCCTTAAATCACGCTAATACTTTTAGTGAAGATCTTGATTTTTGCAAAAAAGCAAGAGAAAAAGGTTATACCATTTGGTGTGATACGTCAATAGTATGTGGACATGTTGGCCAAAAAATCTGGTTGCCAGAATTACCAAAGACAGAACCAGAAGTATCACCACAACTTGCTCGCTTGCGTGAATTGCGTAACATGGATCTGTTTCCACAAGACCATGTTGACTATTTAAAGAGTTTGAAAAAGAGTGGATTTAATCCAAAAGTAATTTACGATATCGGAGCGTGTGTTCTTCATTGGACAGATAAAGCTCGTACGATTTGGCCAGATGCTAAGTACGTTGCATTTGATGCTATGGACGCCGCGCAGTTAATTTATCAAGAAGACGGCCTCGCATACGCATGCGGTGTTCTTGGAAGTGAAGATAATAAAGAAGTAGACTTCTGGGAAAATACAGATAACCCTGGTGGCAATTCAGTTTATAAAGAAAATATTGAATTAAGTCCGCTCGCAGATCAATTATATAGTAAGCCAGTTAAAAAGTTAACTGGAAAACTAGATACTGTTATTAAGATGTTTGATTTCCCTACACCAGATCTTATTAAGATGGATGTTCAGGGTTCTGAATTAAATGTTCTGAAAGGAGCAACTAATACTCTTAAAAATTGTGATCACATCATTTTAGAAATGCAAAGCGTGGATTATAATAAAGGTGCACCAAAAGTGCAAGAAGTTATCAAGTATCTGAATTCTATCGGGTTTGAAAACAAGTCAGGCATGTTCTCTGGTAATGATATCGATGGCGATTATCACTTTGTTAGAAAGTTCCGCCGTCAATAGTACCAATTATGTAAGTAGCATCTAATGGTGTTACATCATATTTGTTAGTATTGGAATTATATACAAGAGTAGCACCATTTACTCCGTTTGCTACATTCACATCTGGTATGTCTTCAATAGTAGTAATAGTAGTTAAACCAGTTCTAGCAAATATTTTTGTGTCCTGCGTCAACTTTGCTCTATAGTTCATCGTGTGACCCCTGGAGTTACTGTAACAATACCCTCAATTATTCTAATAATAGTACCAACATCGCTCGTTAGTTCACAATCATACATATATCGCCCTGGTGAAATAGTATTTGTGGTATTAGCACTCATAGATAGAGTAACAACTCCGGTTGTTGGAGAAATAGAAGTTGAAAATGAGTATGCTGTTAACGAAGTGTAATGCTTACGCATTTGAGCATTGGCAGTATAGCCAGTAAGATTAATAACGTCATCATTATCGTCAGTCACTTCAACGGTTGCGCTAAAGCTAGCACCTTGATCAATTACCATGTTTGCTTTAAGTGACATTTATTCTTCCATTAAGTTGATTACGTATGCTTTTAAACCGCTCGCATCAGCCTTGAGTTTAAAACCAATACTATTAGGATCGTTTATAACTACAGGTGTATCATAGTATTTATTAAAAGATCCGAAGTGAGTTCCAACTGCAATTGCGGCAGGAGATTCAGGATTGAATAATGTTATCAATCCTGCGAATCCTTCACTTCTTACATACTCTGAATTTTTTTGTTGGAACTCTTCTGAATACCACCAGGCTCGAGAACCAGATTCTGATTGACCATAAATTGGATGCCTATGGAACATATATAACTTTCTATCATATTTAAAATCATTATAACTTGCAATCCCAACAGTATAATCATTTACATCATAGCGAATGATAGGATAATCTTTGAGATCATCTATTAAAGCCGCTTTCAGAGCAACATCTCCCATGCGCTGTCGCTCTTTTGAAATATATGCATATGCTTCATTATATAGTCTATTTAAAAGCTCGTCAGATAGATCTTCAGCATAAACTTTGGTAAGAGTTAACATTATATATCCTTATACAAGCTGAACATTATGTATTTCGTTATCAGCACCAAATGGATTTGTAGTTGGAACCGTGTCTCCATTATCATTGAACCATAGAAATGTAGTAGAATTGCTTCCACCATCATATGTCCCAGGTACTGCATTTGTAATGACTGATCCATCAAATAAAATTGATTTAGATCCGGCTACATTTCCTGGTAATCGTACATTAAACTTATAATCAGGTTGGCTAACATCATAAAAAGTACTTTGCCAGTAACACGAATATGGAGCAAGATCTATGATCGAGCCATCATAACTTCCATATGGTCCATATGAATCACCGCTGTCATAGCCATGTTCTGATATAATATAACCTTCAGTTCCTTTACCGCCGGGCTGAAGGAAACCATCATTCCCAGTAGTAATACTACAGTTTAAGAATTCTTTCCAAGCAGAACCATTCCAAACTTTAGCACCTTTTGCTTCTAGCCAAGAAGATCCGTTCCAAGCTTTTTTTTGAGGAGCTAAAACCCAAGAAGATCCATTCCATGCATATAATGCCATTAGATCTTAATCCAAATATCGCCTTGGTTAGAAGCGGTTGGTGTGCCAGATTGAACAAATACTTGTCCACCACTAGTATATCCACTGGTTACATGTCTAAGAATAGGAGCAGCTGCTGTTGCTGCATCTCCCTTAGATCCAGTAAATCCAGTTCCACCAGCAGTACCTTGTGATCCAACGAATCCTGTAGCACCCTGTGATCCAGTGAATCCAGTAGCACCAGTATTTCCTACTGAACCAGTGAAGCCAGTAGCACCGGTTCCACCAGTTCCACCAGCAGTACCCTGTGAACCAGTAAATCCAGTAGTACCAGGATCACCAATGGTTCCTCGTGAACCGGTAAAGCCAGTCCCACCGTTTGTTCCAGCAGTACCCTGTGATCCAGTAAATCCGGTAGCACCAGTAGAACCAGGATCACCAATGGTTCCTCGCGATCCAGTAAATCCAGTTCCACCAGTTCCACCAGCAGTACCTTGTGATCCAGTAAATCCAGCGCCTACTGATCCAGTAAATCCGGTTCCACCAGTTCCACCAGCAGTACCTTGTGATCCAACAAATCCTGTAGATCCAATAGAACCAGTAAATCCAGTTCCACCAGTAGAACCAGCAGAACCAGTCCAACCAATATTACCCTGTGATCCAGTAAATCCTATAGATCCAGCCGATCCTGTAAAGCCTATTGAACCTGTAAAACCAGCGCCTTGTACCCAAGAAACGTTGAATCCATCAGTTTTTAAATAATAACCTGGTAAACCTGTTTGAGTTGGCAAAAGATTATTAATTGCAGTAACTGCTGTATTTCCACCGGTGCCACCACGAAGAACTGGTAAAATACCATCACCAACTGATGATGCATTTACATAAAGCCCGGTAGAATTTGCTATAATACCAGATTGCGCTCTGATATTAATTAAAACACCGTTTGCAGTAACAATAGAATTAGCGAAATAGAGATTTCCAGCATAAACATCAAATGTTCTACTAGTGTTACCCAGAGCTTTACCGTTAGCAGTAGGAATTAAGTCGCCTGCAATAGATGTGTTACTATAGGTAAGATTCCCAGTAACGTTTAAGTCACCTTCTACACTGAGCGTTTGCTTAACAATGGCGTGAGCATTGATCGTGGCGTTTGCTTGAAACAGCGAAACACCATCTGTTACTAACAATCCATTATCGATTTTAAAATTAGTATTCGCCATGTTGACCTTACTTGATTAGATGTGCTACAACTTTTACTGCTGAGTTTGCTACAGATTGTACAAGATATAGATTAACATTGGCAGTATCTGTGTTTGCCGTAAATGTTCCGAGTGGAGATGAACCACCATTTGATGATACAGTACCGTATACAGTTATAAATGCACTGGAAGAATTATCATGAGCAAGAACTAGTTCAGAAAGTTGTGTGTTTCCATTTTTGACTTGTACTTCAAATTTACCAGAAGAATATGTTGCTTTCGGGAATCTATAAACTAATACTGATCCAATTGTAGATCCGACATCAGCGTTTGCAGCTACATCAACAACATAATCTGTTTGGAATGTTGTTGTGTTTGCAATACTTAATGTATTTGATAGAGTCGTAGTACCAAGAACCGTAAGAGTTCCGTCAGTCTCAATAGCAGTTGAAGTAATAAACGTATTAACTGTTGTGTTGCCAACATTAATTCTAGCGGTTGTTAAGTTGACATTCGCGCCGACGTTGATTGTCGATGAAGCGTTAGCTGTAGGAGTATTAATATTACCTGACGCTGTAGTGAGACCGGTAATGCCGAGTGTGCTCAGAGCATTCGCTGCGCCTGAAACTCCAAATGTACTTAATGCATTGGCTGCACCAGAAACTCCAAACGTACTTAATGTATTAGCTGCACCGGTCACTGAAAGAGTATTTGATAAGACGGTTGCACCAACAACAGTAAGTGTGCCATCGGTTTCAATAGCAGTTGAGGTGAGGAATGTATTAACTGTAGTATTACCAACGGTAATTCTAGCAGTTGTCAGATTTACGTTTGCGCCGACGTTGATTGTCGATGAAGCGTTAGCTGTAGGAGTATTAATATTACCTGAAGCTGTAGTGAGACCGGTAATATTTAATGTATTTGATAATGTAGCAGCTCCGAGCACAGTGAGTGTGCCATCGGTTTCAATAGCAGTTGAAGTAATAAACGTATTAACTGTTGTGTTGCCAACATTAATTCTTGCAGCTGTCAGATTTACGTTTGCGCCGACATTTACCGCGGATGACGCGTTAGCCGTCGGAGTATTAAGATTACCAGAAGCGGTAGTAAGTCCAGTAACAGTTAATGTATTTGATAACGTAGCCGCACCAGTCACTGCAATTGTGTTTGCAAAGTTGGCATTCGAAACTACATTTGCAGCACCACTAATAGTTAGATAGCTGGTTGGTGTAATTGTAAGATTTGCTGTGCCAGTCCAAGATCCATTGCCAACTACACTGCTGAATGTTGAATTGCCGACATAAAGAGATGTAGCATTTCCATAAACATTAGCACCAATGGCTACAACTGTAGTATTACCAACAAAGAGACCTGTGTTAAAAGCAGTCGGTGTGATGTTTGCTGTAGATGTAGTATTTGCAATTTGAATGCGGCTAGGTGAAATATTTGTGTTGACAGTACTGCTAGATTGTGTTATAATCAGACTACTGTTTACAATAGAATTAGCTGTTCCTAAGCCGAGATAGATACCAACAGGACCTAAGAAGCTATTGGAAGTGGTGTTACCAACTAGTACTCGTATACCAGCATCAGCAGCAACGTAAGCAGTAGCATTTGTAGTTATAACTAGATTTGCTGAAAGACCGTTAACATTGCCGCCACGCAGTGCATTAGTAACAACTAAGGTGTTTGCTCCAAATGTACCCCACAGCTGACCAGTTCTACTGATTGTAGAATTGCCAGTGCTGCCAACAGTGGTATTTGCTGTAACAATTTCAGTCGACAGAGAGTTTAGTAACTCATTTGTTTTGAGTAACCATATTTCAAAGCTGTCAGTAATGATATCAACATTAGCTACTTGTCTAGACATTAATTTCTTCCGTTAACTAACTGTAATAATAGACTTTTGATATCACGAAGATCGTTTTCAACTTCATCTATTCTTTTACATAAACTGTTATTCTTTTTATTCGCCTCACGAGCAGCTACGAACTTTTTATATTCTTCTTCATTGGTGTTTATAATAACACCACTGTTAGTGTCTTTAACATAACCATGGTGATCTGTTTTCGCTAGCATTATGCGGACACTCCAATTACCTGAAGCTGTTCTACTCTTGGTATAACATGTGTTGTTTCAGAAAGTAGAACAACTTTAAGTTGCATTGTATTATACGTATCAAATTCAGTATAAGACGAAGTTACATATCTAGCAACATTATCATTAGCAATGTTATTCCATGCTGTATTCTTATATTTTAATTGATCAACATTAACATCACCAATAATGTTCACATTAGTGATTGGTTTAAACGTTGTAATAGCTGTGGTGTTAACACTAGCAACTGGAAATACTTGATGATTTTCTGTAGTAAGAACACTGTATACTCGAATAAGATCTCCAACAGCAATATTACCAACCTGAGAGAGAGTAGTAGTAATTGTATTGCTACTCAGAGTAGTCTGGAAGTTTCCAGCTAAACTTGAACTGACTTCAGGGTATTGTGGAAGTGAATAAGTATATTCCCAAATATCTCTAGGATCTTCAGTACTATATCGAGCAGTGTTATTCTTTAACTCTAATGGCGACCATGACTTATCATCAAATGCTTCTTTGTCAGCCGAGTTATGAAGCTTGGCGTAAACTTTAATCTGAGTTCCTGCAGGGCGATACGCTGCAAGATATACAACGACGTCTTCAGCATATCTACCTTCACCAAACTGAATCTTCTTAGAAACATATTTAGATTTAGCAAGTCCATTGCGATCTACTTCAGTATCATAATTAGCAATTCCACCACGCGTGGTTGTAGTTACATTATTAATATCATTCTGATAGAAGAAGAAATCTAATTCGCCGGTATCAATATATGGCACAGAGAATCGATTAACATCAGATGTAGTTACATTGAATGTTATATTAGCAACAGCAGATTTTCTGTTTGCACCATATAGATTAGAGTTATCTACTTCTAAAGATCTTGAAAGAATATATGATGCTCGAGGAGCACTATTGAATTTTAATAGTTCTAAATTAGTAGAAGTTGCTGGCATTTGATTAGACGAATTAGCAATATTGTAGTTCATAGTATATGTAGAACTAATAGGATTTCCAACTAAGAAGCTCGGTTTGAAGTTATCTACTTGGAATCTATCAATTGTTGCAACATTAGCAGAAGCGCCGGATCGAATTCCAGTAATTCTTGTTCCGACTGCAAATTTAGAAGTAGTATTAGCTGAAGAATCGACTAAATACACTTTATATTTACTATAATCTGTAAAATACACAGTGGCCACCGGTGGAACTTTAAATCCAATACCAGTTGCATTAAAACTAGGATATCTGTCAACGGTGATTGACGTGTCACTATTAATATTAGTGATAGTGACAATATCTCTATTACTACCATCAATTAATACAACCTTATTATCAATAGCATAATTGGTAAAAGTTGTTGTAGTTCCAGTGATTATATTATTTGAGTTTGTGAATGTTACTGTGCCTGTAGCATTAGCAACATTCGAATATACCCACTCACCACCAATAAGAGAACCAGAAGAAGTATTGTCAATTGTAAAGAATTCATATTCTTTATTCACTAGTGGAATTGTTATATTATTAGCAACAAATTGTGCTACTTTAACTCTAAATTTAAGATCTTTATCACTTAACTTATCATAACTATCAAAGTTTGTTGATTTATAAAGATACCCATCAAATCTAGATTGTGAACCAGGAGAAGCAATATTAGTTGCTCCTCCTGCACTAATTATTCTATCACCCTGAACGTTAGTCCAAATATCATACGCTGGATCGTTATACTTTATAGCAATTCCATAAAAGCTACCAGTCTTAACTCTGACCGGATTAGAAAATCCAACTACTGTAGGAGTCTGAGCATCATTACTAATATTAACAGAATCGTATTCAATAAACTTTACGGAATTTAATAGTGTAGAATTTGGAAGTGGCGCATCATTTTCTACAGTACAAATCCAGACGTTCAGTCCTGGTTTTGCAGTACCACTAATATTAGCATTTTCTACTGGCTTTGCTTTAAAAAATAAATCAATAGACGTTAACATGATTTCAGTCGCGTTAGCAACTGTTTCAGGATTTACGTAAAACGTTTGGATGTAGTCAAAATTAGACATTAATTCCTCTTAATCTTTTGTTTATTTATATTAATCAAACTAACTGCTCGTAGTTATCAGATAAAGATTTAAACCCACCTGAGTAAGTAACGTTTTTAGTATCAATAGCATCATTGATAGCTTGTGAAGTATACGTATCAGTTGTTTGAGTAGTTATGGTATAATCAGTTGTGGTTGAGGACATCGTGGCAGTTTGTGTTGAATTCAAGCCAGTTGTAGTTCCATAGTCATATGGAATATAGCTGTAATATTTAATGCCAATTGAACCTGATGCATCTGAGTTGCCATCATATGATTGTACAGAAAATACTTTAGTTCCTGCAGCAGCAGCAGCGAGCTTGTTTCTTTGCTGTAAATCAGATGTAGCTTCATCGATTCCAGCATCATAGTAGAAGTCGAAATTAAGAATACCATTGACATCTGATAGTAGACCAGATGTATTAGTTGTAGATGTTCTTGTCTGTGAACATTTACTTGTCTTATCTTCATTGTCAAATATAAATTTGTGATATGTATTCGGTTTTAGTCCAGTAATCGAAATACTAAATCTTTGTGCATCAGCTATATAATCACCAAGGTTTATCGAACCATAATAATCAAAGTATGCAAATTGATTAGAAAGCATAATCGTAAAATCTGCTGGACTGACTTGATAAACTAGACCATTGTAGTCAAAGTTAGCTGCATTTGGCACAATCTTTGTAACAGTTGTTACTACATCTGATGGATAGTATAGTTTAAATCCAAATGTACCGGCTTTGGCATCCTGGAATAGACCACTATCAAACTTACCTTTATAAATGCGTAACTTATAGTAAATACCATCATTTGGACTATGAGTCCAAAGAAGTTTGAAGTGATCCTGAATCCATCCACCAACTGGACCAGTTGATTTGCGCTCCATAGAACCAGGGTGTTCGATCTTTCTTCCATCATTTAGAACAGACAGATTCTTTGCAGTAATATCTGTTGTAGTGATAGGAAGAGCTGATGCTGAGTTGTATGTTGAAATATACTCTCCACCAGCAGTTGAAGATTGGAATACTTCAAGAGCAAGATCATTATCGCGCCCGTTAATATAAAATTCTACTGGACCTGATAGTGCACTAAACGTATAGAAGAACTCTTCATAAACTGAACCAGTGCTACTCAGAGAAGTACTGCGCTGAGACTGAAGTGCAATAGATGTCTGTTGAGTCACAGTGGTTACTGTAATTGGACCTTCTACAGTACCATCAGTTGCATCATTTTGAGAAATAAGAGTAAATTCATTGTATGGAAGAGTCACAACTCCGGATGATCCATCATCCGGACGGAAAGAAAGATTCAATTCTGACAGCCGCGGCCAAAGTTGATCGTCTTTAATTGTAGCATAAAACTCAGGATTACCAAGATCTGCATAGTTATAATCTGTGAATGGATCAACAAAGAAACCAAAGCGGAAGCGATCTATCAATGAATCAGCTGAAGAAGGAATAAATCTAGACTTGGCTAGAGCTTCTGCTAATGTGAATGATACGTAATATTCAAGATCTTTGATTCTCTTTTCAAGAGAAGCGATGTCAGCCATTTTGTACCCCTTGACCTGAATACGCGATCGGTCAGTGGTACCAATATTAGAAGTTACAGTGTAAAGCCCTATTCTACGCCCATAAGATTCTGTTGCTATCTTTGTATCAATGATTTTTGCCATATCATTTGAAAGAGATTGCGGCAATGAAGGGTACGGAGGAATAGTTAGAATTTGTAGTGTTAAACTATTCTTTGGCTCCGGTGGAATATCACTAATAAATCCACTTTTACCAGTACGAACAATAAATTGTCCTGTGCTGCTTAGAACAACACGATCTGATCTACCAAGATAATATTCTATGCTTGCAGTTAGATCTGTATCCGGCGTTGGGAAATACTTTTCAGATGCTGTAAAGCGATCCGCTGAAGCCGGTTCACCGGGGTTAATAATACTAGCAGCGTTTGCTCCAGCAGCAACTGTTGAAATTTCTTTAATTAAATTAATTGTATTTGCTGAGCGCGGCCGGAAATCATATTGATCACGAAGATCATAATAAACTCCACTTGTTCCAAGCATTTCTGGAATTTCTAGTGTGTGAATGCTCGATGATACAGAAAGAGCATCAAAATTTAAAGTATCATCGATAGTATAAGAACTAACAGTTTTTACACCAATATCACCGCCACTAAATACATCATATTTTATAAGTAGTACAACATCAGTTCCAAGTTCAACGGCCCGTGGCTTTCTATATAGATAAGAAGTATCTAGATAGTCTTCTTTCTGATTGGTGTCAATGTAGAAATCATTTGTAATATCTGTTACACCATATGTATTAGCAGTAAAGAAGATTGGTTGACCTGTGAACGTATGATTTTCTGAGGTGGCAGAAGCAGTAATAGTTAAATTGGCTCCACCACGAGTAGAAGCAAGAGCCATACCAGTACTATTTGCGTATACAGCATAATATGTTGCTGCTCCAGAAAGTCCTCCAAGCGTTGTAGTAGAGTTTGCATAAACAAAAGAATCTCCATTAGCAAAAGGATTGTTGCTGACTTGAATAAACGCGTTTGCTGTAGCTGAATTTATAACACCAGTATTTGCATTGAAAGTCTTAGCTACTGAAGCGCCATTGGCCGAATATACTTTTGTTAAGCGGAACGCATCAGATACTCCAAGAGCCCATGGTCCACGAACTGAACCAGAATTATTAGAGCAAACTACACGAGTATAAACTCCACGTTCACTAGTTTTACCAGTTGAGCTTACATTTACTCGAGTAGCGTTATATGTAATCATTAGATTTGCAGATGATGATGCATTACTCGTATTAGCAATATTACTTCCCAGATAAATTGTCATCTGTTGGCTATTAGACACATTTACGTTTGCCCATCGCGTAGATTTTGTCGACAATGATATAGGAACATTCTTAGGGAAGTACATTGTAGCACTACCACCAGTGAACGTTTGTCCTGGCCCAGCTGTAAGAATCATTGATGACGTATTGGTAACTTGTGCAATTTGTTTGATTGTGACACTGCCATTTGTGGAATTAGCAAATCTAACAAAGTCGCCCGCGCTAAATGTAGCAAGAAGATTAGCACCACCAGTTCCAGTGACAATAGTATTTGATGTACTGCCTGTACCAACAGAAACAGTTCCCGTTATTGGCGTTGATGATTGATAATCAGCAGTTGGAACAATAAGAAGATCTTTTTCTGCTGCTTGGCTTAATGCGCCAGTATATGGGAAATTGATATCGGTAGCAGTTGTTAAACTAACATATCCAGTAGTATTAGATGTAGCACTTTCATTTGTTGTTCTGTATGTATATGAAATATTTGAAACAGATTTAAGAGCAGGCACTGAACTGTATAGCAGCGAATTACCAGAAGAATCTTCAAGTACTGCAAATCCTCCATCACCAATTACTATATCAGCAACACCATCATTAGTGCCATTGTAATAAACAGAGCGAGTTGCACCAAAGTTTTGCCCGCTGTTCATTACTATATCAAATAGATATAATCTATAGACAGCGTTAGCTGTGCCGGGTTCTCCAGATTCTAATATCATAGAGCGAATACGAGCTTCGCCAATCTTATTTGCTGGTGAAGAAATTGCACTTCCGGCCGACGACGTAATATACGTAACGGCTGCAGAATGAAGTTCTATTAAACCACCAATGTTAAATCCAAAATATCCACCGAGTTCTTTTACACGAACAAAGCTACCGATACCAAGACGAATCTTAGCACTGGTGTTTGTAGTAGTAGAAGTTCCTTTGTTGATATTAGATCTATACTCGTATGTTTCTACTCGATGCCCATTAATATATGCTTTACCCGGATCAATATTAATCTTAAATAGTGAAGACGTTTCAGAAAATACTGACGAATCTCTTGTAGAAACAATAAACTGATCGAGTACGTAATTGCCAGACTCTTCATATGTTCTCTTGGCCATTTCATCGCCAATTACATTATAAACAGTACTCTGACTTTGTCTGTATGGTCTACCACCAGCAAATTCCAAAATTGGAAGAAAGTCAGTATTAGCATCTGCAATATCTTTATCAAGAACAGTAAGTTCTGGAGTTAACTTAAGTCTATCAGCGCCCGGCGCAGCATAGTTATATGTTCCAGTTGCATTATCAAGAAGAGAAGTATCTTCGTTGCTGTCGATCAGATCTTCAGCAGTATAAAAACCAACAGATTTATCAAAATCAGTATTTGAATATTTACTTACAACTACGAGTTGAGAAGATACTCGCGAGAAGAATCCCTTCTGGTAAATAGTACCCTCGTCAACAGTTACACCATATCCAGCACCAATTGGTTGAAGTGATGCATTAGCAACAGAAATAGTAGCAGCATAGTTAAGAGCTGTTACATTTAGTGTATCAATTTGAGTACTAGTTAAGCCTGATGTTGTTAACTTCATAACAGTGGTATGTGGTTCTACATAATAACCAGAGCCCTGACTAGTAACAGAAATAGATGTAATCTTACCAAGACTGTCTGTTAATAGTGAACCACCAGCACCAGTACCAATAACAGCTACAACTTTCGCACTGTTTGCAGTAGTTGCATTTAAAATTGATTCTCCAGCAGAAACTCTCCATTTTATTGTATTTGCTGTGATAAGATCAGCAGAAAGAGGTTTTACTTTTAGAACAAGTGCACTAGTATTTGCTGTTGTATTAGCTTCAATAATAGTTAAATTAGCAACACCATTTTGAATTACTTGACCGGCAACAAACGCGTTTGTTGGAAACGTTTTACCACCAGTAGTATTTTGCACAGCAAGAGCAGAAACAAAAACGACTCCATCATTATTACTAAATGTTGAAGAACCATTAATAACAAGAGTTTCAAATAAAGGATACTGTGGACTATATACAGTAAGCGTCTCGCCGGCTGAGAATGTTGCAGTGTTAGAATTGTCACCAGATGAATTATATTTTACATACAGTGTATTTAGATCTGGAACTCGAGTTTCAAATCCAGCAACCGTTTTTACAATATAACCTGTTACATTAGAACTATTACGAACTGATAACCCTTCAAATGCAGTTACATTAACTTGAGTACCATCTGTTTCAACGTCTTTAATTTTTACATAAGGAAGAACGGGATGGCGAACAATATTACAGCCTTCAATAATCGTGCCGCGCTTGAAAATATTATCACCAAATTTTTCAATTTGATTTTGTAAAATTGACTGTAACTGATTCAGTTCTCTGGCCTGCACCGCGACACCCGGCTTAAAAAGAACGCGATAGTACTTATTAGTCGGATCGTAGTCGTCGTAATATGGAAAGGTGTTTAGGTCTGTCTGCAGAGCCATTTAATTAAAACTCCAATTAAAATTCTAAGATTATTTTTATAATTTCTGATTTGTTGCCAGCTCTAGTAATAGCATCTAAGTTTTCAATGTATAGAACTTGCCCACTGCCAACAACAAAGTCTCCAGGATATTTATTAGTTAGATTTGTTAACGATGCTAGAGATGTTGTGCCAGAAATATTTCTATTCAAATTGAATGTGCTAAATTTATTACTGATATACATAATATCATCATCAACACCGCCATTAATTTGAATACTGTGAAAAGCCCCTCGCGGCTTTGCATATTCAATAAGGCTGTCCTGTTCAATAACTTCATCATTCAAGAATGGTGTACCACCGGGATAATTTCCTACAAGTCTAGTAAGCTGCACAGCTGTAGTAAAAGCACCGGCTGTTTTACCATTTACTTGAATGGGAGTCGTTTCAATAATACTAGTAGCACCTGAAGATACACCAACAATTTTTGACTCAGCAGCAAACACTCCAGTAACGTTTGACAAAGTAAGTAGCCCAGCACTAACTGAAGTTACTTCACCAAAAGCCTGCAACTTTAAAGCTGAAATTTCGCAGTTATTAGCTGTAAAGTGAGAATTAGTAGTAGCAGTAATTTGATAGTCTTGTGGAACATTACTCACAACAGAAAGATAGTTATTACTTCCTGATGTAACTAAAACATAATCATTAACAGAAAAACTGTCTTTAAAAGTAGGAGTCTGCGGATTAGCTAATGAAGCTAAAAGTTGACCACCAGATCCAGAAGTGGCAGTAACTAGTAAAGTAGGAACACTAGTATAATTGTTTCCCTGATTCGTAACAGTGACCGATGTAATTACATTTGCTGTTAAACTAACAGTTGCTGCAAACCCTGACCCACCGGTTCCGGTATTATTTGCGGTTACAGCCACGTCACTCGAATAAACACTTCCTCCATTTGCTATAGCAACTGTTGAAGAAATGCGGCCTTGATCTGTTTTAACAATATTAGTGCTATCAGTAACAACACTTACATTTCCATTCAGCTTAAGTTGCTTAAACTGATATACGTACTCACCGATTTGGAAGTTACCAATAGTATTAGCTGATCTAAGAGTAAGATCAACATTCGTATAAAGCGGATTTTTAATTAACCCGACCTGTCTAAAATCATTTTCGGTCGGTATTGCTCCGCCTTCACTATCTGTAAAAGCAGTACTAATACAAATTCTTTTAGCGCCGAATTCTGTTACTGGATCAGATCCATGTCCACCAATTGGCGAAATAATTGGCTGTAATACAGCTGCCTCGAAAGTGCTTGCTCCAGAAATAGACGCTGGTAAATTAATAAAGACGCTATCAATAGTTATTGGAAGTGTATTAGGAGTCTTACCGACATATGATTCACCATAGCGATATCCAGCTCCAACTTTAAGCATTTCAACTTGCATAATACTGTTTGAAGAACTACTATCGATAATAGCCATTCCTTCAGCCGCTGTTGTTTCACTTCCGTCACCCCATACGTATATGTATGGATATATTTCATACGTATCACCAGCAGCTGGAGCTGTTGTAAATGCAGAATCTAGTATAAAGATCTTTTGTCCACCTACTCCACGATAATCTACAATTCGACGATGTTGTCCAGCAGCACCCGCACTCGATGTTTTGATATTGATTACGCATCCAGCATAATAATCATCTTCTGCTACAGCGTCGTCCGGAGCTCCATATATGTTATTCACACCTCCAACGGCAAGATCTGTTGTTCTAAATGTAGCATCTTCAATATAATTGTCATATCCCTTTCCAGCACTAACAATATCTATAACTTCAATTGTGCCCGGAACTGCCGCTGCTTGTATCGTAGTATTAGCAATAATTGGAATATAACTCTTTGTAGCAAAATTTTCATACTGTGTTTTTGTAATGCTATACATGTACTTCCAAATATAACCATCTCCAGTTGGATACGGAGTTGTTATTTTTAGTGAAGGAGCACTAGTAGAATTTGTTTGAATTGTTGCATTACTAGAATTAAATATACACTTAAAAACGTTATACTCTGTACCCTCATCGATTAAAGTATAAAATTTCTTACTGTAGAGATCTCCATCTGTATGATCATACTTATTATAAAATGTATTTGCTGTCCAAAGATATTTAGGAATACAGTGCACAACATCACTTGAAGAAATTCTTTTAGCAAAAATCATGTTATCATAAACATCTAAGTTTGTAGACTTAAGACTGTCTGTAGGAGTTGTCAGAGTTGTATCACTTCCAGGATAAGGAGTGTGCTTGCCTGCGAAGACAAAGTAGTCGTTATTAGCAAAAGAATCGACAAACGACGCTGCGCTTTCAACATTAAAATTAGTTGTTACAAGTTTCTGAGTAACTGACATTTATTCCTCGACCGTCTTTGTTAAATAGTGGCCAGATGATGGAGCTCCACTATCTGTAGTATTAGCTGTTATATTTATAGGAGTTCCATTGGCAGTTAATGATAGTTTAACTGTTGTACCAGAAGTCTGAACAATATAATAACTAGTATTATTAGCAAGGCCAGACAATACAGTATTTGATGTAGCAGTTGTGTATTTTACTTGATCGCCGTTGGCAAATGGATTAATTGTACCAGTACTAATAGTTTCATTTCCTGAATTTACATCACTGTATGAGTTAAATTTAATTTGCTGACCAGTAGAGATCTCAGATAATGTAACTGGTAAACTGTCTTCTTCTATAATCACGGCCGATCCAAAGAACTTAGTACCAGCAGTATGCATAACTTTCTTAAACATATCAGCATAGTAATCAACCGATATCTTAGATAGAATTTCGTATGAATATTCTTGATAGTAATCACCATCATGTACGTACATATCTTCTGAAAGGAAGCCTTTAGTACTCTTATAATATCCCTTGCTTATTCCATTTCCATCATTCACTACTTTAATAGTACCAGATCGCAGTCCATCTGCAGAGGTGTATTGCACAACATCTCCATTAGAATAACCAATTCCAGAATCGATTACTTGTAATGAAGTAACTTGTCCACTAGCTGTAATTACGTTTGCTTCAATTATGGCATTTAATCCAATTGGATATACAAGACTAAGATCTTCCTCTACTCCAACAACATTAGCAGTAACACCAGAAACAGAACCGACTAAAAGAGTATTTGCTTGAAATGTGTTTTCAAAGGTGAGTCTTTTTACGTGTACTGTAGTTGTATTTGCAGCTTTAACAATTCCCTTTGCTGTAGAAGTAATTTGATATAAAGCAAAGCTTTGTACATTTCCAGTGACATATGGATTTGTGTAAGAATATAATGCGTTAGCAGTAATAGTTCCTGTATTACCAGAAATTCTTACATAATTATTTGATCCAATTGTATAAACTGATTGAACTAAAGCATTTACAACTGGAGCACTGTTAACATACACGGAATCGCCTGGTAAGAATCCAGGAATAGTAGAGAAGTTATGTGATTCTGCAACACCAGCTGTAGCATTGATTGCTAAAGCAGATCCACCCACTGTAAGAGAAAGCTTAAATCCTACACTATTAGCACCGACAATATAATATGCCGTGTTATTAGCAAGACCGGCGATGACAGTATTAGATGTTGGAACTCGGTATATGATTCTTTGATTATCAACAAATTCACTCGCATACTTTGCTAAATTATGACCATTTGAGGCTGCATTATAATATCTTAGATAGTGTCCTGCATCTCCTGGATTTAAAGCAGTAATATCAACATTCGCTCCACCAGCACTCGCTGATAAAGCTAAACCAGAACTATTTGCATAACGAACATAATACAACTCATTATTTGACAAGCCAATAACAGCGGTACTTCCATTAGCAGTAAAGTATCTTACTTGATCACCATTTGCAAAGAGTGTATTTGCAGTAGCAATTGTAATAAAATCTGTTGTTCCATTTACTGCAGTATTGGAATTGAATATAACTACATTTGATGCTTGTGTAATATTAATATTTGCTGCACCCGCCGTACTAGAAAGTGTAATGCCGGATGAGTTTGAATGAGCTATATAATAGAACGAATTATTTGATAGTCCAGTTAAAGCCGTGTTTCCAGCAGCTGTATAATAGCGAACATAAGTATTTGATGGATAAGATGTATCAGCGCCAGCGATCGCAATGAAATCAGTATTGGAATTTACATCATCTGTAGTATTAAATACTACTGTGTTTGATATATAAAGAACAAAATCATTAGAACTTTGAATTTCATCTTTTGTGTTGACATTGAAGTTCTTTTCACTGTACGTATTTCCATAAACACCATTATCTACTTTAAGGTCATAATATATTAGATTTGCAAATGTCTGTTGAACTCTTTCGCCGACAGCATATACGCCAGTAGTGTTTGCAATACTAATAATAAAATCTTTACGACCAAATGCAGAAATGTATGGTTGGTATGCTAGAACATAAGGATCAACATTATAACCAGATCCAGGGTCGACACCACTCAATGATCCAATTGTACCAATGTTGAATTGACCAAATGTTAAACATGAATATATTGTATTCTTAGCATCACCCTGTGGATTCTTTGGAAATCCATATGCTGCGGCTGTAACTGGAAGAGGAGTGTATGCTTGATTTGCAATTGCTAGTGTAGTATAAGCCGTGACTGCACTGATTGCAGTATTAGTGGTGGCGCCATACTTGATAATGTTGCTGTTAGCGTATACAGTATTGCTTACTGCGCCGCCCGTAATACTTAAAGTATTATGATTATCTTTAGTGCGAAGTACGCCAGTGCCAACTTCAAATACTGTAGCATGAGCTAACTTATAAAAATAATGGCCTTCTTGAGTTATTTTATTATTAGCAAAAGTAGAGTAGTTTGTTGTATTAATATGAGTAGTTTTATTTGCTGGATATGATAAAATAAGACCGGTTGTATTAGTTGATACAACATAGTAATAGTCATCGCTGACTAGGCCATTTAATGCGGTATTACCAGTAGCTACTTCGTACTTAACAATATCACCAATTGTAAATTTAGAATTGGCTGTTGGTATTGTAAAGAATCCAGACGTTGCGTTTACTGCAGTATTACCATTGAATGCAATTTTATTGATAGTTTGATATACTCTATCGCCGATGGCAAATCCGGTGTTTGATGCAACAGTAAGAATTTTTCGATCATAATCAAGTGTGGCAACACCATTAGAATTAAGAAGATCGGTACCAATGAATATCGATTCTTGATCACCAAGAGTACCAACATTAAACCCAGCGCCAGATCCAAAACTTGTAGATACTGGAATTCCAGATGTATTTGTTGTCTGTGTGAATATTCTACTATACTCTGAAGCTACATAATCGCCACCAGAAACATTAGATGTATATGTTTCTATAGTTGCAATAGAAGTATTTGCGTCCGTGTATAGTTTTTCTGTTTCTGTAAAGTATCCAGTAATAGGAACAAATGTAAGATTACCAGTGTTAGTACCAGCGTCGTGCGATACTGTTAATAGAAGGCCTTCAGCAACCTTCTGCCCACTAGAATTATAACGATAAATTCTTTTACTATCAGGCAGCTGATTATTATTAGCCGATGAATATTTTATAGTGCTAATTGATTTTCTGATTTCGTAAACACCGAGTGTTAAATCTACTTGATCGACGTTTGCAGAAATAGATGAATCACTTGTTACTTCTAATCTTTGGCCGGGCGCAAATGATCCAGCTGCACTATTAACAACAAGAGTATTGCCGGCGTCGATCTGTACAATACTCTGAATTGTTGCAGTAGCAATAACATCAGAAGTATTCTTATAAAGAATTGATTGACCGACTTGTAGTGTACCAATTTGATCTTTAACAAATACAGAATATGTTTGTGGAATTCCCATTACTTTACCAGTAATGGTTGCATCCAATGTAGAGTTTGCGTATAATGATTTAGTATTTGCTGAAGTATAATACGTTACAGAATTGGTGAATACGCCATTTACATGTGAAATTACTGCTGTGCCATTTGCGTTATTCTGAACTATACTCAGAATATTGCCGGCTCCAGATAGTGCTCCATTAGCAGCATATCTATAAACAGTTTCGCCTACGGCAAGATTTGCAGTAGCACTAGTAAATGTCATATTAATAAGAGGCTGTACAGCCTGATCAAACAGCTTAAAGTAAGAACCACCGCTAGTAGTAGTGGTGTTTTGTAGAGATATTACTTTTTCAGAAATAATAGAATCGGCATCTACCGTGTATCCATAACCACCATCAATAAAGATAAAGTCAATAATTCCAGAAGCTTCGCTCACAGCTTCGACTCGAGCTAAGCCACCTTCTCCAGAAACAGATCCGCTAAATGATACAATATCACCAACACTAAAATCGCGACCACGATCTTGAATAATAACTCTTTTGATAGAACCAAGAAGTTGAGCTCTTTTAGTTCTATCAAATACAGGTGTGTTGTTAATATTTAAACCGAGAAGTTCACCATTTATGAATTGGCTCTGTATATTACTAATGTATAAAATATCTATATAGCCAACTGCAGTACGACGACGAATATACTTTTCAACAAAAGCTTTAGCACCAGAGATAGCACCAATAATTTGCTTTCCGACGTAATCGATATTATAACGATTATGAGTAACTTCTAAATACTGTGGTCTTTCCCATACACCATCTGAAGTGCGCAGAATATTATCAGCAGGATAGCGAATTTCGGCTGATGTACCATATACTAATTTAAAGAACAAGTCAATTGATCGTTCTGTGCCTTTTGACCGATATAGATCTAAAGCATTTTTGACAAGCAGTTGTTTATTTGTAGCAGTATCAAATTGAATGTTGTTTAGATATTTTTCTTTGAACTGTAAAATAAACTCATCAATAGTAGTATCAATATCTCTGTATTCTGGTAGTTTACGGGCTTGATAGATAACATTATTTGAAGTTTCTAACCACTCGTAATATGCTTTGACAAAAGCAATAAACTGTGGGCCCTCTTCTTTATAAAAAGAAGGAAACTGGTTCTCTACAAGAGGAGAAATAAGTGATTCTATTTTCTTCATTATTCTCTGATCTGCTCAATTGTAATATTTAAATCTGGTTCAATAATATTTAATATTACATTTTGAATAGCAGTAATATCGCGTGAGCGCGGTTCAGCATATATTTTAAATGATGTGCCAAAATAATTTTGAATAGTTAGATTGTTTAATCTTACTATGCCAGCATCATAGTCAACAGTACCAATATCGATAATTTTTTTATGATTACTTCCAACCTGAGTAACAATTCTTAATAGCCCGTCACCATTATCTTCAATAACACAGTTTTCAATTCCATTATATGTAAATGGTGTAGAAGTAATAGCATGAACATCAATAACAGGATGCTCATCTGCAAGAAGTGGAATTTCTTGAGTTAAAGCATTTTTAAAGTCTACTGTAAGATTTAACGGTATATTTAAATCTGGAGTAAGATACTTTACTAGCAATACATCTGTTTCATTACTAATAATACTAGAATCTGTAGAGTCTATTGCTTGTACTAGTTTAGAATATCTGAAAGTTCTAGAAAAACTATTTAAACTAGTCGAAGCATAGTTTAAAATAGTATCGATAACATACGTACGAATATCTTCTGGGTTTAAGCCAGTGCGGTTAATATTGTATCTTATGATACTATCAATTTTAAGATATGTATAATCTGGATTAATAAAGATTGGTTCCATTGCCACAGATGATCTAGATCTTAAAAATCTTTTATATTCATCTTCTTTGATTTTTGGCAACCCATCAATCTCTGTAAGATCAACAGACACAAAGATGCGGCCATACTGAGGAGGTGTAGCATCTTCTCCACCGTATGCTGTGACTGTATTAATTTCAGGATAATTAGCTTTTAATAGATTTTCATAATCATCAGCAGTGATCGCTCGCTCTTGAGCAGTGAACGCTCTTGGCGCATTGAATTTAATAGAATTTAGATCTTCAGCAACTGCACCATCAGCAGCGCTACTAATTGTAGTAACAACTACATCTGCTTCATTATCAATTCTACCGGCGTTGATGAATCTAAAGCAACCATTCGGTAATTCACCATTTGATATTCTATATTCAATAACAACGATTGCATTGTTTTTTGGCTTCCGGCCTACAACACCATCGCCAAAAACAACCTCGTATAAATCACCAACGCCCGGTTGAACAAAAAATACAGTAGAAGTTTCATCGTAACCAAACAATGAAGTTGCTCTAGAATATTCTATATTTACAGATCCATTGTCTTCAAGTACTGTAACAGATAAACTTGATACATCTACATTTTTATTATTGATTTTATATATCAGAGGATTGCTATAGTTAATAGCATAAGTATCGCTTAAGTAGTTACCTTCGTAAATAGTAATAGTATCACTAACAAAAGCTCCATTTACTTTATTTGAAAGTATGATATTTTCTGTTGTATTAAATGAAAATGAATAATCATCTATTCTTGTTATAAAAGAAGTACCCTTTGGTATTACAATAGAGTTTTTATTCTGATCTGTTGGTGTAATTGATAATTGAATATCTGCTTTAGCGGATGTAAATGATCTTGGAAGATAATTAAGCTCTTTGGCGTGTGAAATAACGCTGTCGCGCAACTTCGCCGAGTCCAGAAACATTTCATTTCCGACCATATTTAAATAAAATGCATTTTGATATGTGTTATATGCAAGAACGTCTAATAGAACTGACAGGTTACTACCATCAAAATCGTAATCTTTAAATTCTTCTTGTTCAGTCAAATAAGTTTTGAGCGAAGTTTTGATTGAATCAAAGTCTAATTGAGTTAAAGCTATACTTGAGTTTGCAGCCATTATCTTGCTCTATAAAGTGTTAAATTAAGTGCGACAGGATTTACACTATTTATTATCTCAAAATAGATGTATATATCATAGGCGTGTCTAGATTCATTTGCCTGAACGATAATATCGACTATTCTAGCTCTTGGTTCATATTGGCGAATAGTTTCATCTATAGTCTTTTTTATTTCTTCTGAAATAGCATTAGATATGTTTTCAAACAAAAGACTTTTGATTCTGCACCCAATTTCTGGCTGAAACATTCTATCATATTTTTCAGTAAGAATTAAATTACGAATAGAACGCTTTACAGATTCTTCATTAACATATTTTGCTAAGCGCTTGTTTTGAGGATGAGCATTAAAATTAGTATAAAAGTCACTGTAATACGGCTTCTTAGCAGAAGCTACTTCTGTTCTAGTAATTTTATTTATTCTGGTGACATCGACCATTTAAATCTCTTTTCTTTTATTTATTTGACCGGAGGCGATCCAGAACGGCTATGCTTATGTTTTTGTAAAGAAATACCATCTGATATAATGTCACCATCAGACTTTAATTCTCCTGTTAATTCAACATCTCCATCAATGTATATCTTACCGGTCATACCAATATCTGTTCCACTAATATTCACAACACCAGACTTAGATACTAAATCAATGTCACCATCAGAAGTAATTTGGATCTTACCTTCATTTGATAAAATTTGAAGATCACCCTTGATAACACTAATAGAATGATCATTAATAGTCACACTAGTAGAATCTTTTACTGACTTCGTAATAATGGTACCATCAGGAAAGATCTCAATATATGATCCAGACTTATGATAAACATGAACTCGCTCAGCTGTTGGAGTATCATCAAGTTCTAGAACATGCCCGCTTTCAGTTGTAATAGTTTTATTATATGGATATTTAGCAGCGTATTTGGTTTTCTTTTCTCCGAGTTCTTCTACATAATCTTTTTCAACTGGGCCGTTACCTCTAGCATAACTTGAAACCGAATGATTCGAATCATCTACCGCATAAGGAAAACTACCAATAATGTAAGAAAGCTTAGAGTCGACTCTAAAACCAAATACCTTTGAGTCTTTACTCAACCCAACGGCCGACACGCCTATTCCTTTTGCATTTGCTCCAGTGGTTGGCATAACAATATGGCACCAAAATAGATTATTATTAGATTCTAAAGAATGACCAATAAGTTCTTTTACTTTGATCCGGCCCATCTTTTGTGGGTCATCGATGTCGACAACTTCACCCTGGAACCAGCGTTCAATATTCATTCTATAATTCCTTTACGCATAAGCTCTTGGAGCCTCACCACCATAACCATCTTTTACAATCTCTAGTGCTTGCAAGTAATCAGAATTTTCACCAAATGTTAATAAATGCCGGCACTTAGTAACTAGATAATTACCAGCGGCTACAGAATTGGTATCAACATATGATCTGTCTTCACCCAAGGTGAGTGCATTAAATTCTGGAATCTTTGCAGTAATCACGTCTCCGATAGTTATTGTAGTATCACCATATATTGTAATTTGTGCAATTGTATTAAACAAGAATGAAAGATAATATGGTCTTACTGCTGCAGCATAAGCAGACTCTGCTGTTTCTATAGTAGGATCATACCGGTATTCTATAATCCTACCTTCACTCTTTGACAACTCATTTTGTGCTGCTGTAGACGATGACTCAGAGCCTTTATTCAATTGAATGAAACTAAGCGTTTTTGGATTTACACTAATATCTTCAATTTCTTGAGTATTAATATTAATCTTTCTTACTGTAACCTTTCCTGCGCCGAGAGCTCGAGTAACATTGGCATTCCCAGTTTGAATTGCTTTAAATGCTAAAATGTTTCTCCATGAAGTGCCTTCCATACTAATATTAGATACAGTAGATTGAGTGAAGAATTTATCACCAATTTTAGTAAGGCCCTCTTTAACTAATCCTTCAAAAGATTTAAAATGGTATCCTTTAGTGTTTTCAAAGAATAAGAAACAGTGTCCCTTAAATTCTGAAGACATTGCTTTCAATCTAATTTCGTCGATTGCAGTAAAAGGATTCACAATAGTAAAATTAAACGCGTGAAGACCTTCAGTCTTTTCTAGGAAAATCGGTTTCTTCGTCTCTATACCATCTGCTGACTGAAGAATAGTTGCTATCATTCTTTCACATTCTATCTTTTTCTTTACCAGCGACATGTTCTTCTTTTGTGATGACACTAGAGCTTCTTTTGAAACGCACGTAATTTTGTAGACAATTCCCTTGTCATCAGGAAGAGTGTCTGCCGGATCTACAATAATAGGGTAAAAAGTATACTTTACTGAAGCTTCTGCGTTATCATCATATGTAGTAAATTCAAGATCGATACTTTGCTCTAAAAAATTAAAATGATCAAACATGCCAACTTTATCTGATATAATAAATTCTGCAATTACAGTTGGCTCAAGTACACTTTCATATATGTCAGCCATCGCACAGTATGGTGTAAGCCCCAGTTTTCTTCCACCGGGCACACTCATTTTGAAGTTTATAAGTTTGAATTTACCTTCACGGTACTGCGTTGGCGTCATTGTTTAAGTTGCTCAATAAATGTTTTTTCAATATCCGGAACATAACTAGACTTGATCATAGTAATATACTTCTTAAGCTCATTTTGTTCTTCTTCATAATCATAAGCATACACAGGAGCCCAGAAATTCTGTTCTTCAATTGTAATATTTTCTTTCAGCGTTATAACATCTGTAATATTTTCAGAGGTAGAAACTTCAAAATCACTTTCTATATGCTGAACAATAAGAATACCAGCATCATCGTCTTTAGATACTAGTGTTCCGGAAGCAGCAGTGGAAGTTTGGCTAATAATATCGCCAACATCAAAAGAAGAAATATCAATTGATACAGTTAACTGTACAATTCTATTTGTAGAAGCGATCCAATCTTCTTTTACTCGTTCATAGCCAACTATCTGTGATGTTATATTAAGTCTCGGCTTCCAGTATTTCTTGATGTTCGAACTTAGATTGTCATACACTGATTCAGAGATTAAACTTTCATCAGGAGCCCAGTCATTTCTATAAAATAAAATTAAGCTTCTAGCTAATTCTATAGAGCCATATTTGCCAATTATATAGTTGTTGAAGTCTTGATTTGATTTATAGTAATCATGATATGGATCTACAATACTATTGGCCATATAGATTAACCAATCGTACTGTGAAGAATTATAATAATTAAAAGAAAGAATGTCTGGTCTAGTACTACCTTCTTGAAGAACATAGTCAAAATTAACATAAATATCTTTTTTAGTTTTATCTGTAAAATCTACTCGCGCTAAAATATTCTTAGCCGGAGTGCCATTATAATCAACAAGTGGAAATCTGTTAAAATACTTACCCATGATTATTTAGCAACTCCTTTAGCAACACCTGTGTAAATACTTGCTACTAAGCCTTTACCTTCATCTATAGCCGATCCTAATCCTATTTTACGAGCCCCTGCCTCTGCAGCATCTTTAAAGTTCTCAAGATTATCTGGGCGGCCGCCGGACTGTAGTCCATAATCACGAGCCGTCTGAATTTCGGTTTCAAGTAACTGTATTTCTAATTGAATCATGGTAGGCTCTCTCGAGCCAGCAAAGAATGAAGGTATACCGGCTGGAGCATAGTTAACAGACACACTTTTGATCAAACATTTTTTAAAGTTTATAAGTGGTTCGTTAAATCCCATCAACGCAATTTCAACCATAGGAGGATACTGGAGCGCTGCTGTACCCGTAGTACTGTAATTTGGTAAAGAATTCTTTTTAATCTCATTAACAATTGCTCTAAGATTTTTGCTTTCTGCTGGATTTCGCGGTGCAAATGTCCATTGGAACGAATGAGATCTCAGTTCAACACCAGAGAATATTGCTTGCAAATGTGGATTAGGAACTGCACCTAGTGCCTGACCGAGCGCATCAGCTCCAGGGCCTTCGAGTGCTTGAGCAAGCTTTGCGTATAAAATAGCAAACTCCGTGCCCTGCACAGCCGTCCCGGCGCCTCGAAGGAGATCAAAACCAGCATCTGCTAATCCACCAGCAACACCGCCCATTTTAGATGAATTAACATCCAGCTCGAACGTTTCTTTTAAATCTCTTGGAACTGGAAGATGTATAGTTTTAAATCTTTTAAAGACTGCTTGCATCTGTGGGCTCGGTCTTTCATAGCTCTGAAAGTCTAAAGCCATGTAATATTGCCCCATTTGATCTGGGAATTGCATCACCGCGGCCGAAGAAATATCTGTTGTGTTAATTTTTTGCATAGCATCTAAAGTAGTTTCAGCACTTCCTGCTAACATATTTTGTTCTATTTCTCTAGGCGAAACGCGATTTTGTTCCGATGTAGAAGTTCTGAAAAAATCATCTGCTCTTCCATTTGAAAACGCATCACCAAACCTAGACGACAAATCCGAAGTCACAGCAGAAGACAGACCTACTTTATTTAGACCTTTTGCAAAAAGATCTTCTACCGCATTTTCAAGCTTTTGTTCCACCTTATTGATAGCACTATTCACTAGTCTATTAGCAATACCTCCGAGATCTTTCTTAAAGCTTTTGATATTTAGATTGATAATTGCCATGACTTCTCTTCTTTGAAAGTTCTCTAGTTATTTATAAATAGATCTATGGCGTATAAAGGCAAATTTAAACCAATTAATCCTTCAAAATATAGAGGTGATCCTACGAACATTGTTTATCGTTCGCGGTGGGAACTTGTTTATATGTCTAGATTAGACAAAGATTCAAGTGTTCTAGAATGGGCGAGTGAAGAACACGTGGTTCCTTATCGTTCGCCTATTGATAATAGAATTCATCGATACTTCGTAGACTTCTATATAAAAAAGAGAATGCCAGATGGTAACGTCAAGTGTGCTCTCATTGAGATTAAACCTAAAAGCCAGACAAAGCCTCCAGCTGTAATAAATAAACCAAACAAGCGTTATATCAATGAAGTGATGACGTGGGGAATTAATGAAGCTAAATGGAAAGCTGCTACAGAATTCTGTAGAGATCGTGGCTGGGCATTTGAAATTTTAACCGAAGATCATTTAGGACTGAAATTCTAGTGGCAACTATATTTGATACAATCATCACTCAGGGTGTTCGTTCTGGACAGATTCCGGCGCGTACTCAAGCGTCACGTGATTGGTTTCGCGATACTGCTGCTAAAATGAGAACCGTAAATGAAAGATCACTTATGAAGGGTGATCAGGGTAGATTGGTTGCTAAACCAATTATTGGCTCGATGTATATGTTTAATTATGATCCTAAGTGGAAAGATGAACTTCCATATTATGATAGATTTCCTATGGTCTTTCCATTTCGTAAAGTTCCAGGTGGATTTTATGGAATCAACCTTCACTATCTTCCACCGCAACTCAGAGCAAAACTAATGGATGCTCTGTATGATTATGCCAACAACACTCGCTACGACGAGTCAACAAAGATCAAATTAAACTATCAGCTTCTCACAAGCATTTCAAAGATGAGATTCTTTTCGCCTTGTGTAAAGCATTATCTAGATGAGCATGTACGTTCTCGTTTTATGTATGTGTACCCTTCTGAGTGGGACATTGCTCTCTTCTTACCAACAGAACGTTTCGCCAAGAAGTCGAAGACTCAGGTATGGAACGATTCAAAGAGAATGTTAGGGATTAGAAAGTAATGGCAGGATTACGCGAACAGGCTGAAAGTGGATCCACTACGAGTGCTCTTAATGCACTGCCAGGTGCTAACCAGAGTGTGGCTAAATACGGCCGCGAAAAATATGGGGCGGCTGCTGGAAAAGAATTTGATAAGTGGGCTGCGACCAAAGAAGGCCAAGCACAAATTGCTAAAGCTGAAAAAAATCTTAGAGCAGGGTCAAATACTCGCGGGAATGCTCGTGGATCAGTTAATTATCGAGCTCAAGCTGTTGCAAACCAAAGATCTGTTTTTGAAGAAACGTACATAAAAGAAAAAGTTAGACTTGGTGCAACAACAACTAATAAAGGCGCTGGGCGAGGGTCTGGTGCGACTGGGGCTAGCAGTTCATCTTCTCCAAGTAAAAATCAACTTCCACAACCAAGCACTGAAACACTTCCTCCAAGTTTAGAAAGTCTTTCTAAGTCAGAAATAAATCAAAAAAGTAGAATTGAAACATATGGCTCTAGCCAGACTCAGGTTTTCAATATAAACAGTTTCAGATCAGAAATTAATAATAACGATGTTTTGCCGTCACATTCATATTTAGTTACTTTTTCACCGTTTAAAATGGGATTTCCGGAAAATGAACCTCTAACTAATTTTGTAATAAACAAAAGAAGTACATTGATGATGAGATGCGAAAGTATTGTTCTTCCAACTCCATCATTACTAGAAGAAGAAAATATTCGTAGATATGGATATGGTCCGGTGGAAAAGGTTCCATATGGTGTTCAGTTCAGTGATGTTTCAATAACATGGTTAGTTGATGGCAATTCTGAAATTATTGATTTCATGCACCAATGGATGAACACAATTGTTATGCATGACTCACCAAATGCTAATATGTTACAAAGTACTAATGAAGGTGCTTTCCGCGACGGACTGGGCACATATTTCCCATTTGAAGTTGGATATAAAGACGGATATGCTAATCCAATTGTTAGAGTTTATGTTTATAATAGACAACAACAGACTGTAACTGAATACGAAATGTTTGATGTATTTCCAATGAATATTCAATCACAAAATCTTGCCTGGGCAGACGAAAATCAAGTTCAAAAGCTTACAGTGAATTTTGCATACACAAATATGAGAGTTAAAGCTCCTCGTGCGACTGATGCATCACAACAGTATGATAATATTGAAGCTTTAGTGAGTCCATTAGAAGAAAGAAAGCAACCAACTGATAAGGGCGGCCGGGCTGCGGCAGATAGATTTGATTCGCCAACTATGGAAGTTATACAAAATTCTATAAATTCTAGTAGCCCAAATTCAAATGAGAATATACCACAATCACCAACATCATCACAATCCGCTGTGCAAGGCTTAATTGTTCGAACCTTCAGCGCTTAATTATTGAAAACATAATGGAGTATTATAATGCCTCTACCAAAAATTGACCAGCCACTATTTGATATGATTATTCCTTCAACTGGAAAGAAGGTTACATTCCGACCTTTCCTGGTCAAGGAAGAGAAGATCCTTCTCATTGCTCAGCAAAGTGGTAATGATAGTGAAATCATCAGAGCTATTAAGCAGATTTTAAACAACTGTATTCAAGATCATCTAGATCTAGATACATTAGCGATCTTTGACCTTGAGTATGCTTTTCTTAAGTTGCGTTCAAAGTCAGTAAACAATGTTGTAAAATTATCTTATCGTGATACTGAAGACGATGAAGTATATAATTTTGAACTTGATCTTGATACTATTGAAATTGAAATGCCAAAAAACATTAATTCTAAAATTGAAATCAATGATTCTGTTGGTATGACTATGAAGTATCCATCCGCATCTATTACTGATAAAATGAGTGGTTTTGAGAATGAAGTTGATCTCATGACATTCTTCATTGTTAATTGTATCGACACAATCTATGATGAAGATACCGTGTATGTTGCTGATGATTTTAGTGAAGAAGAGATCTCTGAGTTCTTAGATGGATTAGATGTTAAGACATTCGAAAAGATTCGCGAGTTCTTTGAGAACGTTCCACGTCTATATCATAAGATTGAATATACTAATTCTATTGGAAGTGAACGATCAATTGAATTGGCGAGTCTCAAAGATTTTTTTATGTGGGGCTGAGTCATACGACTTTAGCAAGATACTATTCTATGATATTTTCTTTAGCTCAGCATCATAAATATTCGATCAGTGAAATTGAAGGTTTGATACCATACGAGAGGGATCTCTATGTTGATATGTTATTAGAATTTTTAGAACAACAAAAACAAGAGATAGAGAGTAGAAAGACGTAATGCTCGGACAGATCGCAGCAAAATTAGGAATAAAAGCTGTAGGCACTGCCGAAAGTGCTTTAGCTGGAGCCGCAGGTGCTGTAGTTAAAGCCGGTCAAGCATTTGGAATGGCTGGTAGAGCACTTGCCAGGGCTGGCCAGAGTACTTCTAACAGAGCTTCAACATCATCGAGTAATAGAATTACTAGCAATCTGGGAATGGCTGGAACTGCTGGAAAACAAAAGATATCTGGTGGTGGAACTTTGCCGGCTCCGAAATCTATTGCAAAGCCACAAGTATCTACAAAGATGCCAACAGAAGCTCTATTAGATACGGCTGTAAAATATCTAGTATCGATCGATAAATCGCTTAAATCACAGCTCGAATTTGAGAGACGTTCTTACCAAGAGCAGACTCAGATTGAAAGAGAAGCAATTATTGAAAGTAAGCCAGCCACCACTTTTACAGATATTAAAGACAGACTATCTGGTTTGAAATCAGATGTTAAAGACAATGCTAGTGCGGCAGCGTCAATCGCCAAGTTTGCTTTAGTACTCGGCGGTGTTGGTGCTTTAATTGCTAGTGCGTTAGACCAAAAAGAACTTAATGCATTAAAAGAAAATGTTGAACAATTCAAAACAAAATTTAGCTGGTTAGGCGATCTAGCTGCTATGATTCCTGCGGGTGGTATTTTCGGATTCTTATTTGGCGGTAAAGGTCTCAAGGGAAGATTAAAGGGTGGATTAATCGGCATTCTTGCTGAAGCAGTTGCTTTAACTGTATACAACCGAATGACTGGTCAAGGTGGAGGAGATAATACTGCTGTAAACTTGGCCGCGGCTGGTGGTATAGGCTACCTTGGATTCCGAGGAGCAAAATCTGCTGTTGGTATTTCACGAAAAGTGGCTGCTGCACGAGGAACAGGAGCTGCGCTTCAGGCAGCTACAGGGTTTGCTGGAAAACGAGCAGCAGTAGGATCAGTAGCATTCTTAAAGGGACCAATGTGGAGAAAGTTTTTAGCCTTTCTTCTAGCGCGTGGTAAAAAAGAACTTGTAAGAAAAATAGAACAACGTATAGCTATTAGTTTAGCATCAGGCGCAGTAGCTGCTACTGGTGTTGGAGCCGTCTTTGGAGCTATTGGATTTCTAGTGAATCTTGGATTTAGTTTATATTTGATGTATGAAATTTATGGGTTGTGGAAAGAGTTTATCGCAGGAAGCCAAGCTGACAAGGCTGGTGTTGGTGATGCCGAGATAGTAAAAGAGATTAACAGCCCAGATGCCATGGCAACTAAGGGATCTATTTCTGGTGCGCCACAAGGAACTGGAAATCTTCCACCGGTTCCAGCAGATATTCAAAAGATTTTAGCTGCAATTAGAACAAACGAATCTAGTGGAAACTACGGTGAAAATTCATACAAAGCTGGAAGCAGTGCTTCTGGTGCTTATCAATTTTTAGATAGCACTTGGAAATCACAAGCTGCTAAAGCAGGAATTGGAACAGAATATTCTAGAGCGTATTTAGCACCTCCGGAAGTTCAAGACGCCGTCGCTGCTAACTATGTAAAAAATATCTTAAGCATGCCAGACGTAGCTGGTGATGTTTCTAAAGTTCCTCTTGTTTGGTTTACTGGTAATGCGCAAGGTAGGATATCTGCTCGAGCACAGAGTGTGAACGCTGTAACTCCTCAGCAAGTACAAGCCAAATTTATGAAAACATATGATGGTGGAAAATTTGCTTCTTCTTCATACAATTCTTCACCGGGTGTATCTGGAATGATAAATGCTGGAGTTGAAAAGATGGGCGAAGTATTCGGTATGCTTGGTTCAGCTATTATTAAGCCAGGTGTGCGTAGAGATTTTATTCCAGCTACTCCTAATGCTTCAGAAAAAATCAACAGCGAGTCAATGAAACTTCAGAACGATATTACGTTTGGTATTAAAAAAGAAAAGAGCAAATCTGCAATTACATCTCCTACAATTCCAGCTGGAATATCGCGTGGAGGTTCTGTAAAATCTATATCTAATTTAGATCCTAATTATAAAAATGCTAATGTTTTAACAAAATATTTAGCACACTTTAGGTATGCCGAATGACTCCAGTAACAATTGGCGATCAAAAATTTATTAAAGACTTTAACAAAGGCTGGATTGATTCTAAAACCAAGCAGCCAGCTGATAAGGGATTAATTCGCCTACTCGACAGTTTGGTTATAAATGAACCTGTTTTAAAAAAACTTCGAGTGAAGATTGATACTACTGTAGAACCAGTATTAATCAATGGGCAGAAGTTTGTTTATGATGTTAATCAGGGATGGATTGACCAAAAGACAAAAACTCCAGTTCCACCAAGTTTTCAAATCACACTGAATAATGCCGTAGGAAAACCAACTGTTCCTAATGTGTCAGCTTCGATGGGCATGGCTGGCATTGCGGGGATGCAACAAACAAAAACGACAGTAACTCCACAAGTTCAAAAGACTGGTGGAGGAACATTAGTTTACAGTAATGTGAATATCAATAAACCTATCGTAAAAATGATAGGAGCTCTAGCATCGATTGATGGGTTCTTAAAGCAAAGACTAGATAATCAAAAAAACATTGCTAAAAATAACTTATTGTCTATTAGAGAAGCTCAAATTGAGAATATAAGTCAAGATGCACAAACACAAAGTGTAAAACCAGATGCTGAAAGAATAAGTGGATCTTCAGCCGGTTTACTCGGTCTTGGAGCTTTAGCTTTATTAACATTAGATCCAGTACAAGAAGCAATAAAGAGTGTTGTTAATGGTGTTGTAGAAACTGGCAAGTTTATCACCGGTGTTGTGTCAACCATAAACAAAGCATTTACATTTCTTCTTGGTAGTAGCGCTGTTGATCCTACTGCAACAGAATCACAATCTGAAAATGGTGCTAAAACACCGACTCCCGATGCGCAGCCAGTTACTACAGAGCAAAAGCCTTCATTCTTTGCGAGTGTAGGAGCGGGTGCAGCAACAGGAGCAGTAGTTGGATCTATAGTTCCAAGAGTGGGTATGGTTGCCGGCGCAGTTGTGGGTGGCGGAATTACTGCTTATAAGCATTTTACTTCTAGTGGATCTACAACAAGTAATAGTTCCTCAACGTCGTCATCTGCGCCGCAAGCAACTCCAGCACCAAATGCTACACCACAAACAACTTCAACTCCAGCACCAAATGCTACACCACAAACACAATCAACAGCATCAGCACCAGGACAAATTCCTAAGAATGATATTGTAGCTCTTGGAAATTACTTAGCATCAATGGGTGCTGACAAGAGTAAGATGGAACATCCAACTCTGAGCGGAAGAGTTGGAGATCATAGTCAAAACTCAAGACACTATAGAGGCATGGCGATCGATGTCAATTTTCCTGGCCCGAACGAAGGTGCAATTCTTGATGCTTTAGAACCACAGTTAAGAGCTGCTGGCTATAATACTATTTGGCGCGCCAAAGGCCATGAGACACATATGCACGTGTCTGTGGGCGGTCGCGAAGGTCGTGGAAGCAGTACTACTGGCGATGCCAATAGCCTTATGAGCGTGGCATCTGATACTGTTAACATGGGCATGGAAAAGATCGGCGAGTTGTTTGGCATACTAGGTTCGACTATTATTAAGCCGGGGGTTCCTCGAGGCAAAGTAGACTATTCAGAAGCAATCGGTGCTGCAGCTGTACAAACAAATGCTGAGATAGCAGTATCTAAAACACCCAAAGCTCTGCCTAAAATATCAATTCCACGAGCTCCAAATATTAATAGATCTAATACTGGCACAACACAAAATCCGGCAACCTCTACAGATAAAAATAGCGTCTATTATTATTTGAGACGCTTTGGTTATCAAGATTTAAATGTTGGCGAGTCGCCATTAGTTAAAGCAACGGTAGCTTAAAAAGAAAGGGGACCGGTTTCCCAGCCCCCTTTCCCACCGATCAATCTTCGTCAGAAAGCCACTTCATGAAGACGGCATCTTCTTCATCATCTTCGGTACCGAGCGCTGCAGTCGCTGGAGCAGTAGTTGCTGCTGATGTCGAAAAGGTTGGAGCCGGAGCCTTATACTCTTCTTCATCAAGAGCAACTCCACGAACCTTTGGTGCTGCGACAGAAAGTCCTAGGACATTGTTGAGACGCGTCTTTAACTCATCATATGACTTAAAGTGCTTTGGATTGACAAGATCTTGCAATGGATGCTCCTGCTTGTAAATCGCTTCAAGCTCAGCGTCATCATTCGACAGTGGTGCGGGAGAGTCGAATTCAGACTTATCGTAGTTGCGGTAACCCTCAACCTTACGGATCTTGAGCTTGAAATTAGCACCCGTCCAAAGATCGAACGGATTTACTGGCTTCTCGTCCTGAAATTGAGGGTTCATCAGATCGTTCAGCTTGTCAAAGATCTTCTTGCCATACTTGTACAGGAAGACCTTACCTTCGTTATCACGATTTCCCGGATCACTGACAACGTAGATATTAGAAGTATAAGAAAGGCGGCGCTTCTGTTCACGTGCCTTTTCCTTATCGGACTCAAGGCCCGTATTCCATAGAACGGAATTATGCTCAGAAACTGGATCGTTCTGGCCAAGAGTGGTCAGAGACTTTTCAATATACCAGAGACCGGTTGGTCCTTTAAAACCATGATCCCAGATGCGAACAAATGGGAGATCCTCACCACCCGGAGGCGGAAGGAAACGAATGACTGCATAACCATTTTCAGCCTTATCGAGAGTAGGCTTCCAATACTTATCATCATCACCACGGTCATATGTGGTAGTCTGCTTTTGTAGCTCCTTAGTGAGCTTTTCAAACGAGGTTGCAGACGAACGCTTAAGATCAGCAAAAGACATAATTAATCTCCTTATATGTCGTTATATTTCGTTATATTCGTTGTATTTGTCGAGAACTTCTCAACGTCTTATTTATCCAACTCTGTAGCTAAAAACATTAGGATTTAATTTTCCTACTGCTACATAAATTGAATCTAGGAATGATTGATCTGTGTATTGATATCCAAGATCATTCATAAACTGTTGTTGCTCAGGGCTGTTAAACCTTTCTGCAATAATTACTGGTTTATACTTTTCAATAGTGGCTTTAGCGCCCTCAAGAACTCCTTGCTCAAATCCTTCTACATCGAGTGCAATAAGATCACATTCGGCCAAATTTAAAGAATCGATTGTCATCATAGGAATATTAAACTGCTCAGATGGCGGTTGAAGAATATTCATTCCGATGTTTAAATCATTAGTACCAGGTCCTTCTTGAGGAACACGATATAAACCAACAATACCATGGCCATGACCAAGAGCTGCATTCAGCTTAATAACGTGATCGTATGGATTGTTGTTCACCATGCATGTGAATGCAACTGGTTCTGGTTCAAAAGCAAAAACGTGCTTGAATCGCTTAGCATACAGTCTAGCATACATTCCACAGTTTGTACCTGCGGTTACTACTGTACCATAATTAGTAATGTGTGTAAAATACTTGTGTACGTGATGATTGTTCCAGTGTTCAATTACTGATTCAAAGCACACTTTATCTTCTTTGATCCAGTACCAATTGGTTTCACCTTCAATCTCAACATCACGAATCTCTATATTAGCAAACATAATTAAATCACTGATTTTGCTGAAAGATATTTTGCTCCTCCATCCCATGGCATAAATGGGATGTCAGTATATTCAATTGTTCGATTTTCTTCAATTTGAGGAATAAAAACATCTCGAATATACTTCTCATTGTCAATACCAAAAATCTGATTAGAGTAAGCAATGAGCCAATTCTTTGTTTCACCGATCTTTAGCATAATTTCATCGCGAAGTTCAAGTGGCATTTCAGTAAATGACCAAGTGCCAATCATTAGATCTGCATTGCACAGATCATTCACATCAGAAGTATGCACGATGTTGGTATGACCTAGTTCATTGTGATACCACTTCTGAATTGCTCCAACTTCAGCAAAATCATAAATGATATACTTACCCTTAAATCCAAGCTTGTAGACGATATCGGCCATGTCGCCAATGCCACCACCAAGTTCTACAATTGTATCGAGCTTTTCTAGTGACTCTGGTGTCCATCCATTAATTAGAAGATGAGCCATATGCTGAACACGATTCATTGTTGTTGTAAAATCTTCAAATAGATTATACATACCACGATCTTGCTCAGTGATACCAATATCAGGATCTTCAAGAGCATAACGAACCTTTGCGTTTTCCTTCCACTGAAGGACTGCAGCAAAGTAATCAAGGAACCGAGCACGAGTCATAAAAGGAACTGACATCACAGAAGCCCAGACTTTGAATCTTTCCTTAGGAAGATTTTTAAAGTCTTCAGCAAACACTTCACACATTACAGTCCAGTAATTATCTTTACCGGCCTGCTTAGCGGCGAGCATTTTTTCAAATAGATGTTTTGAAGAAGCTAAAGGTGCCGGAGCAGTCATTGCCGGATTCGCTGGTTCAGTAGAGTAACGAAAATATTCAGACATCAATCACCTGCAAATTTATCTTTCAGTATCTTACGACATTTAAATGCATCATAATGAAAGAATGGTTTATATTTAGATAACTTTTTATATATGCTTGGCCAAAGTACCGTATCTTCAATCTTCTTATTCCAGTGACTAAAGAAACCAAGAATATCATTCAGAATAATAATAGTTTCAATAGATATTTGACGCCGCAAGTATTGTTTAAGTAAATATGGATGTTGTCCATTCTTTACAATAACATTAGTATCAAAATCTGTCAACAACTTATTTAGATCTTGCTCAAAAATATAAGTCAAAGACTGTTGCCGCATGAGCCATTCAGAATAAACTTTCTCTGAATCATCGTTAAAGAGATCACCAACCCACTTGAGATCACCATCTACAAAATTGGCTACTAGATATTTAAGTGGATCTTTATGCTTGGATAGTTTATAGAATTGATACTTATCTTTGCGAGTCTCAAAGCTAGTTTGGCTTGCACCGATTTTGCCGTTGTACTTGATATAATCATAATTGTCTGTAGTAAAATGGTTCTTAACAGCAAGAAAAGTCTTATAACTCTCGAACGGTGTCATACTGGAAGCCTCGCAGACTTTGGCAAATAATTCAAATCTTCAGCGGCCGCTTGAATCTTAGACCTAATCTTGATATTATTTTTAATGATAGAAGCAGCCGCTTCAATCTCTATATTATTCTTTTCACAGAGGTGGACGACGGCATCCATATAATCAAGTTTGTATTTTACTACTAGTATTTCTACTTCTTTAATAAACTTCTCATTCGACATAGTCTTTTGTAGAATAACGTCGTCCACCATAATCAATTATCCTCGATAAAAAATGTGAGCACCAATTTTAGCAGTGCGATCAAAAACTCTACCCCATGATGGACTTACATAGTCCGCATGATAGAACTTTGCACCTCTTGTTACGTCACCGTAATTTCCTAGGTACACATTTTCAGCGATCTCTTTGGCTTTGCGATATGCAGCCAGATCCTGAATTCGCTTTCCTCCTTCACACTTCCATGAAAACTGGCATACGCCTCTGGCCTTCTGATTGATGACCGCACATGGTGTTTTTGGGAAGCGTTTGTCTTTTACGCGGTTCAACACGACGTTGTTGACCGCAATCCTGCCCTTATAGGGTTCATGACCAGCTTCAAAATATGTATTCTCGGCCATGCATTGGATTTGTTGTTTATCGTAAGCGCTGAGATAAACAGGCTTCTTTACGATCTTTTCTTTTTCTATTACTTGAATTTCCGGAACCTTAATCACCTTGACCTCTGGTTCTTTCTGTGGAGTTGCAAGAGCTACACTCGTAACTGCAATGGCTCCTAGGAAAAAACCTTCACCCCAACGCAGATAAGGAAAGTCCTTCCTGTTTTCGAAAAGTTTCATTGTATCCTCTAATCTTAAATGATCTTGGCAAACAGAGACTGCTTTAAAGGCATCTCAGCCTAACAGTTTGTCCGTCGCTATGAGAAGATACAAAATGAAATAACGAAGGTATCTTCCATCCATTTCCCTCTTACTGGAAATGCAAAATCATTATGGTTTCGTCAGTAGTATCTTAAAGATACTGCTCTCTAGCCCTAAGACTTGAAGCTTTGTAAGAGTCAATAGAGGTTGAACCTCCGTTGCGATATTTTATTTATACCATATATTAAGTTGCCGGATTCTGTTTCGAGGCTCCGGCGGGCCCAAGAGGTCATGCCGCTAGGCGGATACCTACAACGCTATCGTTATCGTTAGCATTTGTGTTTAATGGCAACTTTGCCAAGCAATCAGTCTCGAACCGCCCTATTCCGTCCCAGTCGATCCTATCTCACCCCCGTCATAAATGATCTTGTCTTTCGACCTTGACCTTTTGCCCAACCTTCAGGAGGAATCTGACCTTCTCTTAAACAACATTTCTGAGTTGGATCTTCTGGATTATGAAACCATCTTAATCCACCAGTTCCAGTTGGCTTAAACTCTCCGGGCTTTGGTCCACGCCTTGCAGTTTTGTTAGCGTTTCCTTTAGCCGCGCCTCGTTTGCCAGCCTCACTTAGCATTTCCTTAACAAGTTGTTCTTTACTTATTAAGCCAGAAAGTCCCAACCATGCTAGTCGATCTTCCCATCTGCCATGTTGTTCGTAGAGAATTCTATGAGCTTCTGCATGTTCTTCAACAGTTAACTCAATCAAATTCTCTGGGTCATCAGTTCCACCCAAATACTTAGGCACTTTATGATGAATATGCTTCACTTAATCTCTCCTTCCTAGTTATTTATAAAACTAGGATCTTAAAGACTAAGATCACTTATGGTGGAGGTGACGGGTACTGCCCCCGTGTCCTCAGAACCTTTATCGTTGATTGTCAACAACTGATATACTATATATAATCTATTCTTGTTTAAATGTCAACACTTAATTGCACCAAGATTGCTTTGCATCACCAAAATATTCTCTAGCATATCCGTTGGCAATTAACTGAGTTCGAAGACTCTTACCATCAAGAATCATGTCACCCAGCACTCGGCCACCATACTTATCCCAATCATATAGGATATATCTAACTTTCACCGCTTTGGCCACTAGATCCTTTGTAAAGGCGCTCGCTGCTTGACCCTTTTCATCTTCTGCGGGACACTGCGCACGAAAACCTTTTTCTGGAGTATCTACACCATAGATACGAACTGAAATTTGCTTCTTAATTGGTGCTGGCACCCAGAGTGCTTCAATCTGTATAGTATCACCATCAGTTACTTTAATAACTTTGGCGTTATAAGCTTTACCAACCGGCGTCTTCTGTGCAAACACTGGAGTGGCCAGCGTCAGCGCTGCTAGAACAATAAACTTCTTCATTTAGTTTCCTTAATTGCAGCGAGTTTGCCAATAGACGTAGCGCTCTCCGCGATACCATTCTGTCACCTGCTCGCGTACACAATAGCGTCGATCGTAACGATTATCAGGCGGATAATACTGATTATCATATTCACGACTACGATCCCGCGAGTCTCGCTGACTGGAACTAATAGTGCCTACTACAATTCCGCCAAGAATAGCGCCGCACAACCAGCCACAGCCAGTGTTACGATCGCGATCTCGATGATTGTATTCTCTATGGTGTCGATCGCGATTTTCACGAGCGATGGCTGGAGTGGCAATAAGCATGCTACCAACAATCATAGATACAATAAACTTCTTCATAATTCTTCATCCATTTCAATAAACATAACTCGTTTTCGTGGATCGCCTTCTGTGATACAACTCGTAAGTATAAGCGCCTCCTTATAATTTTTTGTATGAAATTTTACTGGAAAGACGATCTCGTCTTCCTCAGTTTCAATCATCATTCCAACAAAGTAAACGCCATTTTGTTCTACCATACGTTTATTTATCAAACGTGCGTATCATCATAATCATTATCAAATTGAATATAACCACGATAACTGATATAACTGATGATTGCACACACAATCACCAGTATACCAGCTGCAATCACTTCATTAGTCATTACACAGCATCTGCAAATTCAACCGCGGTTTCTAGTGCTCGAGTCTTAAGATTCTTGTTTGAACCATACCAGGCCGAGGTAAGACGGTTGTCAGTAGAACGACCAATCATGTGATCAGTCATAAACGTGACAGCGTTGAAAGCCTGCCACCAGCTACCCTCAGCAAATTCAGCACCTGGCTGCTGGTCCATAATTTCCAGAGCGATGCTAGCATTCTTGCTGATTTCCTTCTTGGAACCAGAGACAGGGAAAATGCGCTTGAAGTAATCAACAATATTTTCATCGTTGAAACGCTTCGAGCCAAGATAAGCAGCCATTTCCTTGTACTTGGCAAGCTTTTCCTTTGCAACGCCAAGAGTTTCCTTGACCAGCTCAGGATCGAATTCGCGACGGTGGCTAACCTTGACGATCTTGCTCGACTGAGTGTTGAGCGACAGAGTCAGAGTGTTGTTGCAAACCACACGAATCGGAGTAAAGCGAACGTCGATCGACCAACCATACTTGTGTGGATTCGTGAAGAGGAGGTAGGATTCAACAGCATCGCCATTGAAGAGCTCGAAGCTTTCCTTGACCTTAGCAAGAGCCCAGACAAGCTGGCCGTCACGAAGTGAACCAGCGGTGTGCATTTCCATTTCACCAGCGGCGACGAAATCGTTGAAGAACTCGAAAGCCTTTTCGTTCTGGTTCGGAATCCAGTCGTTAGTGATTACGTCGAGGATCTTGTTGTCGACGTCACGAACCAGAGCTGAGTGACCGACGTCAACCTGCTTACCAGCGATTTCGGCAAAGGCAGGAACTGGAGTCACGCGCCAGTCAAGACCGGCTGCCTTGAGCATATCATTCGGAGTGATATCAGCCGGAACTTCCGTACCAAGACCGTGCCAAGGAGTTTCACCAGCATAAGCCATCGAAGCCTTGCCATCCATAAATTCAATCATATGTGCCATAACAAAAACCTTTCCAATTGATAATTAAGTATAGTCTATTTTCAAAATAATGTCAACTGTTAAATCACATTGCAGCTATTTTATTCATTATAGCCAGCACACTATCAGTATCCTGCCAGCCATCAACGTCATCATTACTGCCAAGCTTCACCCAGTTACCATCGGCATCCCAAGCAGCAACTTCAGCAGAAACAAACCCAGTGTCAGCAGTACCCGTCGAGTACGTCCCGTCACCCATAGCCAAGGATACAGTATAGCCATTAGCGAACTTCATAGAGAAGTTGCTCTTAGCACCACCAGACCAGTCAAGAACACGAACTTTAAACATAATAAATTCCTCAATTATGCGGGAAGAGTCTGTTGAATTTCCCACAGTGTAATCATAGCAAAAACAAAAATACCAGAGCCAAGAAAAATCAAAATGTTCTTAATCATGACAATCTCCATTCCGTATATTCTTAGTATAGTTTATTTTGATAATAATGTCAACAAAATTATGCATGTTCCATATAATTAATCATGCGATCAATGATCTTTTCAAAATCATCATCCGGATGCAGATACTGATCAATGCAAATATCGTTATACAGCTCTGTTAGAACAGTCTGAGTCTCTACACCATGAGTACCAGAGATACCTTCATAGACAAACTCAAAGGGATCATCCTGAGCGACAATATATTCAAACAACCGAGTCATTATGCAATCTCCTTGATAGGATCATCCCACCTAGTAGGATACCCAGCAGCGCAGTTAGACCAATCGCCGGCCGGCTTCTTAACAAGATAATTATCAAAATACTTATCTTCGAGCTGCATAAGTCTATAGAACTCAGTCCAGCAGGCTTCTCGAGTGCCACTAAAAATTGATGAAGTGGAGGTGATTCCATCTTCATAGAATCCATTGATGATATGTACTTCGTAAGTCATTATTCGACTCCCACAAAATTGTAGCGGCGAGCATGGCTTTCCATGATCGCTCGAGCTTCCGGAACTCGAAGAAGAATATCTTCCATGGCACCTTCTAAGTAGCCGAGCTTAAAGCTAGTCGAAGCTTTCTCCGAAACACCGAGTTCTTCAGCAATATGATCGATCAGCTTTACAATAAACATTATGCAAACTCCTTTTCACCACGAGCAATTTGAATATCAACATCACGAAACATTACTACAAACTTATACATTGCCAAGCAATTACCAGGAATGCGGGCAAAGCAATCACGATTGAACTTGGTATAACAAACCGTAATCCACGGAATGACGTCACCATTTGCATTTTCTGCATAGTCAATTTTAGTGACTTCACCTCGAATCGTACCAGCAGCAGATTCGTAACGAACACGATCACCAATGAGAACAGTCTTAGGAGCAGTCATAATGTTTTCCTTCATTCCTTATATTGTTAATATATCAAAACTTTCATATAATGTACACAAAAAAATGCACTCAGAATCAACCGAGTGCATTTTAGTTTTGATTTAAAACAATTACTTATAAAGTTTGTGATATGATCGAACTAAATCAACAGCCTTTTCAATATAATTTACAGGCCTTTCAACAAACACCTGAGGCTCAATTTCATCATCAACGCCGATGATGATAACAATATCCTTCACACCAATTCCAGTCATCTCCCATAGCATGTAAGCATAAAGACTACACTGTAAGAAGTAACCTTCAATCCAATCTTTTCTCTTACGCTTAGCAGATGTCTTATAATCAATAATGGATAGTCTACCATCATAGTTAGCAATCAAATCACACGTTCCAGCAATCTTGAGCCGGTGACTAAAGAGTGTGCATTCTGTTGCACGAATCATATCAACCTTTTCATCAAGATTTTTCTTAATTTGATTAAAAATCATCATGTTATGAGGCATTGACATGTCGACAGTTTCACCAAGAATGTACTTTTCGCACATAGTATGGATAAACGTCCCACGAGATGCGGCTCGCGATGAAACCCTATTGGCTTCCTCATTCCCGACTCTCTTACGCCACTCGTCAAGGGCGGTCTTGTCAGACATCTTTCCGAGCACAGTAGTTACTGATGGATAGCGTTCACCAGTAGGAGTCTCGTACAAACGAGCAGTTTCTCCGTCAATACGATTCAGATGTACAAATTCGAGTAGATCGAATTCAAAATCTTTACGGCTGTAGTCCAAGCTTTTGGCGAGCAATTATGTATTCCTTCACAAGTTTAGAGCGCACGATATCGGCCTCTAGACAATTAAGACATTCCAAGTTTATGTCGAGCAACAATGTATCTTTTAACTATAGAACTTCTTACAATATCTTCTATTTCAAAATCAATAAATTCAAAATCAGGAATGTTTTGAAGAATTTTCATGAAGTTAATAAGACCTGAATATTCCTTTCTTCTTTCAGAAGAAAGATCGTCTTGTCTAAAATCTCCACAAAATACAATTCTACAATTTTTACCAATACGAGTCATCACACTATGCAATTCTTGATCTGCCATATTTTGGCATTCATCGACAACAATATAACAGTTGTTCAATGTGATACCACGAACAAATGAAGTGCTCATGAATTCAATAGCATTCTTTTGCTTTAGAATATCGTAAGCGTCTCCACGTTCGAACAACTCACCACAAATAGCATAGTAGGGAGCTTCATAGACCTTCATCTTCTCTTTCTGAGATCCTGGTAGAAATCCCATATCGCGAGTTGGAACTACAGAACGAACTACGTAGATCTTTTCTTGTTCACTATTTCCAGACATTAGATCATTGATTGCTAGATACATGGAGAGAAAAGTCTTACCAGTTCCAGCCATACCATGAAGCATCAGATGTTTACCATCACGAAAAGCTTCAAATGTCTTTTTCTGATTATCAGTAAGTGGATGAACTCGTTTCAAGTTAAAATTTGGAGAGTTGAAAGTTGGCTTATTGTTGATCAGTTCTTGTTCTCCGTTTTGACGTAGAATTCTTTTCTGTCTTTTAGTAAGTCTTGCTTCGGTCACGAGTCATCCTTATTTTTTATTTTTGGCTTTGTTAACGGCGTCGCGAGTCTTTGAGGCTTTAATGCTCTTATCTCCATATTGTTGAGCGAGTGGAGAGGTTGGGTTTGCGTTACCAATCTTATTTAACAGATCGTTAAAACCACTATCAGTCTTATGAGTAACGCCTGCTATTCCAGAAATGATAGCAGGCGCGCCTATAACTAACTGTGCATGAGGATTAGCAACTAGATATTCGTCTTTTCCAGACATAGTGAGGAACTCTTCCCAGATTTCTCCGGTGTCTTTGTTCCTGAACTCATAAATTGGCATTAATAATCTTCTTCAATTACGTTGAAGATTGCATTTTTATTACCAGATCGAAGAGCAGATTTAAGCCGTTTTTCTTTTAGCTTCTGCCCATGGTCTTCATGATAACTCTTGACTTCATCATCATAATTACTATACTTACTGTTACGCTTGATAGACTTACTCATTGATTAAACCCGGAAATGCTAGGTTGACGATTTTGGTTGAAAGAGTACTAGAAAGTAGCTTGTCTTTTACTTGAATAAGCAGAGCGGCGTCTTTAGGATCAATTGATTCTAATAGTCCAATAAAGAGCATCTCTCTCTTAACTCTATTAAGATTAGGAGCATTACCTAGTAAATACAAATAAAGTGTTCGACACTCTGCATATAAGCGACCTTCAAGATCAACAAGTTCACATGGTGTATATGGAGGTGCACCTTCAGGAAGATCCCACTTTACGCCTGGAACAAGAGCAAGTTCTAAAATATATTTTAGCTGTTCACTCTCATTATTTCGTAAGTACTGAACACGATCTTCGACACTCTCAATATTAGAGGCTGTTTCAATGATTTGTGCAATAGATAATTTTAGCATGTTTAAAACTCATTAATACTTTCGATAAGATTTTTAAGACGCTTCTCAATGAAATAATTGAAAAGTTTGCTGCGATCTTTTCCATTCTGAGCGACAAATTCTTCTTCGATACGATCACGAAGATCTTCAGGAATGAAGTCAAGATCTACAAGTTGCTGGTTACGAAGATAACCACGAAGCATATGATCATCACAAAAATCTCGAGGATTCATAAGAATCCACTGATCAAGCTTCTTTTGGCTGATGGGCTTTTGACGCGATCCGACGACAAAGGTATTATCATCAGAAAGAAAATTAGGTACTCCATCGCCAGTATCACCACGCATAATATGTTCACGAACAAATCTATCTGGATCGTTAGTGATGCGCCACTTCTTTTGTACCGGATCATACTGCTTGACGTTATTATAACGCTGTAGTTGAACGAAATCCTTATCACCAGATAAGATCAAAATTGGCTCTGATGTATTACCAAACTTATGAACTAAAGTTCCGATGATATCATCGGCTTCAGCTCCATCGATCTGAATCACACGATATGGGAAATACTCCTTTAGTTCATCACGAACCTTATTTAGAGTATCAAAGATCTGAGACCAGTTAAGCTCAGACTTTTGTCGATTCTTACGACGATTAGCCTTATAGTAAGGAAAGATTTCACGTCGCCAGTTATTACCGGCATCACATGTAATAATCATTTCACCAAACTGATTCTTAAACTTCATGTTATATGAACGAATCGAATTCAGAATCATATGGCGAAGAAGATCTTCTTCGAGTTCAGTATTAGTATGGTTTCCAAGTTGGACCATTAGGTTAGAAATCATCACCTGAGACAGATCGACGATAATCATGATATATTACTCTTCATCAGTTGTTGGAATTTTGTATGTGTATTCGACTGTACTATCTTCATTATAACTAAAATCAAAAATATTGTCAACCATTTTATGAAAGGGATGTTCAAGACGATATTGTCTACTTATCATAGACTTAGTTGATTCCATAATCATTGCTACATCTTTAATGAATTCATCAGAAGTAACATCAAGCCCATAAGAACCAAATAGATGAATGAACTCAGGAACGATGTCGGCCATGACTCCTTCCACATGATCTTTTCGAGTCTGAGTTACTTTATCAACAATCTCTTCTACGGTCTGCGGAGGAGATTCGCGTTTAAATCCTGGAAATGGTATAACGTTATCTGTCACTTAATAATCCTTAATAGAATACATTCTTGATTAATTCTACCATTAGGCTGACTTTCCGATGTCTTTATATTTGACATAAACGACCTCAGACCAACTCTGCCTGCTGACAAGAGTTCCGTCAGCGACTCTTCTGGCTTCCTTAGAGTCTTCGACATACTGGATTCTACATCCCAACCAGTAAGAGTCGTTCCCTTGACTTGAATACCCGCAGGACCCACTGCTAGATATTGAATCAGTTTCCGATATTTGGTGTTGTATACCCATAGTTGCTGGCACCCAATAATTTCTGCCGGATGAGCAGAGACAATCTTAAGAGAAGGTTCTTCCTTCTGGTACTTCAGGTTCTTGACGAGATCAACAGCCGATTTAGCTTTCTTCTCACGCGGCTTACGAACCTTTACTACCTTCTTGTTATTTAGGTAACGATCGATGTCAGCGAAGAAATTGTTCCAAAAATTAGTCCAAAACTTTTGGCGCTTACCATACGCTTCGTTTACTTGTTCATCATTTGATAGAATCTCTTCTAACTGAGGACGATAGTGATCAGTAACAATATTTAAAATTTGAGGGTTGAGTTCATTGGCTTGGCAGAAGGTGTACATGGAGAATTCTTTACCATCCATGACCAGATCAAGCTCTTCTTCAATGTTGGTGATAATTGCATTAGCCTTATCACGAACACGAGCCTGAATATCTACTGGCTTAGCAGTATCTTCAACTTCTTCTTGCTTAACGCGTTCACCTTCAGCAAACAATAGGTCAAGCTGTTGATTAAAGAAGTTCATCGATGATTCTGAAAGTGTATTGCCATTCATCATCATACGAGCCTGCCAACCAATAGTAGTTGGAATCTTGTACTTAGAGCAACGCTTTACAGCTTCAATTTGAGCCTTCTCAAAGCCAGACTTTTTCATGTGCTCAAGAAGCCAATCACGTGCCTTCTCATGATCATACATGTAATTATACCAGTTGAGCGCATGAGTTGTGTCAGTGACTACAACTGGTTCTGGACCATAGTGCTTCTCATCAATCGACTTAATAACCACACGAGACTTCTGCTTTGGTTTTGCTTTCAACTTAATAGCCATTAATAATCACCTTCTTCACACGACGAAAAGATCCCTTGCCCTTCTTAGCAGGAATCAGCTTAGATTTATGTACGCGACCAACTACTCGAGCGATCGGGTTTCTGTTTTTAAGTTCTACTTTCATAATATTCAATATATTATAGAACATAAAAAATGTCAACCACTATTTTTCGTGCGAAGATATTTTGCGATCATATGCATAATTGCTTGGTGCACATCTTCAGTTGCTTCGTATTCATGAATATCTACATGAATAGAAATATCAGCTAACTCGCGAGCTTTGCCTCCATTAAATCCAGTCAGAGCAATAGTTTTCATCTTGAGTTCTTTTGCTTTTTCTAAAGCTTTTACAACGTTGGGTGAATTACCACTTGAAGAGATAGCCACTAAAATATCATCTGGTCTACCAAGCTTATCTATCTGAAAGGAATAGACATCATCAAACGAGATATCATTGCCAATTGCAGTCATGAGTGGAATATTAGCAGCGAGTGAAATTACACGTGGCTTAAAGTTAAGACGAGAACATCCCTTTGTATAGTCACAGGCCCAGTGCTGAGCAATTGCAGCAGATGCGCCATTTCCAATTGTAAAGATATTATTATAATAGTGAGTGAGTGATGCGATATAGATTAGATCTGCCGCCTTTTGAACTTGCCGGCGATCTACAGAATCAAATCCATATTTGATAGTCTGAACGTGCTGATCATAGATAATATCTAGAAGATTAATCTCTGTAGACAATTCTTGCTCCTTCGTGTGAAATACCCACATCAAGACAGGTACGATCTGAGAACTCGTGTCGAATCTTTTCTTTAGATTCTGTGAGAGCTAGTATATAACCACCTCCACCAGCACCTAACAATTTAGCACCAAGTGCTTCTGCTTCTTTACACCGTTCATACATATTATCTATATCGTTATTCGATATTTCATTACTCATTTGTTTCTTAAGAACCCAAGCAGAATTAAGAAGTCGACCGTATTCAAGTGGATTTACTTTTTGAGTGCCTTGCATCTCTGCTATACGAGCGAGTTCACGAATAGTAAAAGTCTTAGCTTCAAAATTAATACTATCTAAAATCTTAGATGCATGATGTTCCATATTTGTAGGAATCAAAATCATATAGTTCTCGATACTATTCGAATCAAGGCGCTTTACATCAACTCTTCCTTGGCCAAGATCATTAGCGTACTCAATGTAGTTCATACCACCAAATGCAGATGCAAACTGATCTTGCATGCCAATATTCCAGCCACACAAATCAATTTCAATATGGCATGCAGTTTTTGCTACTCCATATGGATTTATATATTCATAACCAAGGTATGCACTGAGCGCCTTGACAAGAGCACACGCAAACGCTGACGATCCACCAAGACCATTTCCAATCGTCGGAATATCTGCAAATGAAGTGATTTCAATATTTGACTTAATACCAAAAAACTTGAGAGCATTACGAACAATATCGTTCTGAATATCTTCTACATTTGTCACAAGTTCTTGTTTTGAATAAGATACTTTAATGTGTTTATGTGGTGTCTGCATGACTGCTACGTAGACATACTTATCAATAGCAGTAGAGATTGTAGCGCCACCCCATTGAGCAAAGTGAGTAGGAATATCACTACCCCCACCGAAAAAACTAACTCTGAGTGGTGCCTTGGATAAGATCACGGTGTTGTTCCTTTAATGATGCAATAAGACCCTTCCACTTCGGCATAATTGATTCCCAAGAGAATCGAGTATCAGTATAAGTTTTAATAAAACTTAGAAGGTTTGTTAAGTCATTATTTTGTATGTTTTCAATAGCATACATAAGAGTATGAGCGAAAATATTAGCATGAAGATTTTGATCTTCATGATCTCCATCATATTGTACTGTTAGACCACCACATGTATCAGAAAGAGCAGAGAAGTTAGGGTGAACAGCCAAACAACCAGCAGACATAGCCTCGATAAGAGATCTGCATGAGGTTTCAGGCCAGATACAAGGGTATGCAAAAATGTGTGCTCTTTGATATGCTGCACGAACTGTCTCCTGATCTGCCCAACCATGATAGTTAATTTGTGGGTGTTCTTTCATTCTCTTGAAGAGAGGTTCATATTGTTGATCTCTGCTTTCCCAGCCTGGACCATAGATACCAAACGATGAGAAAACATCTAGTTCAATGTTTGGATACCGTTCAGCTAAAGCACAGAACACAGGAACTAGAATCTCTAGTCCACGATGAGGTGTGGATGTATAAATGAGACGTATCTTATCCTTTGGCTTTTCAACAAATGGAATTGGTTCAACACCAGTTTCAATAACTGATGACTGATGACTATATGGAACTCCAAGATAGTCACGATACTGTTGATATTGCCAGTTGCTGCTAAAGACCAACTTATCAAAGCGTTCTCTTGAAGCCGGGTCTTTAAGATGTGCAGCTTCTGGGTCGAGAGGTAAATCGTGGAGATGATAGATCTTAATTCGGTTAGGATCAAGGTCGCGGACGCGAGCAGTGATAATTTGAATACCATCGAGCTCTTCCCTTGTAAGTCGATTGAAGAGGCCTCGTGTGGTAAGTTCTGTTCCACCATTCGACTCCTTGTTGAGCTCATTCAATTCAATTAGATCTTCATTATTCATCAATATCTCCGATAAATTCACGGTCAGCAAGGAAGAAGTACTCTTTATCATTGAAAGCTTTATCATCGATCCATATATCGTATGACGGCTTTCCTAGACGAACTTCGTGGAACTTGCATCCCCAGTCATTTAGTTGTTGGTTGGTAAGTTCGGTCCAGTCGATTCCCGACCCTGAACCACGGGCAGTCCAATAGATGATGGTGTGCCCTTGATCGTATAGTTTATTTATCTCTTCGATACGATGATAGAATGGGATGGACATATCATAACGATGTACATCATTGATCTTAGGTGTCAGACAAACAGTCTGGTCAATGTCTACCATATAGATCATGGTTCTTCACTAAATCCAATAATCGAATCATAGCGGAATGAACGCCATCCCTGGGCTTCTACATCCCATACTGCTAAAACGTCTGGATTCGGAGTCTTCTTTTGTACCGCTTCTTCAATATCAGTCTGAGCTGGAAGAAGATCTGATTTTAATGTACAAAGCATCTTACGCTCTGTACCATCTTTCTTTACAAAAATTACCTGAACGACGCTCTTATGAAGAGCTTCTTTTAAGTAATTATTCTGCCAGGAAGTGCTGCTCTGGTCTGTTGTAGTATTCAATGAGTTTGTCATAACCACCAACCTTATTTTCATCAATAATAATAAAAGGAACTGTCTTTACTTCTGGAAAGATACTAATGAATTCTTCTCTAGTCAAATCAACGCCAATCTTCATTTCTGTGTATGACTGTTGCTTAAGACTAAAGAAGTTTTTTGCCTGCACACAATACGGACAATTGTCTTTTGTGTAAAGTACAATATTACTCATCAGAACTCTTTCCTTTATAGAGATTAGATGTAGCGCGAGGATCGCCATAAACTTCATTAGCGCGCTTCTTTACAAAGGGCATATTCTTAGAAATTCCACGAACGGTGATCCAAGGATTCAAGCCTTTCTTCCACGCAGCAATCTTATTCAACGCACTTTCAATTCCAGCTCGAGCGCTCCGAGCTTCTTTAACACCATTCACAACAGATCTCCGCTGTGACTTCGAAGTCAGCGCCTTACGAATTTTCTTTTTACCCATTATGTATTCTCCTTAGCAGCATTCCAACAATTACCATATCTACTCACGTGATTTAAACTATCATTTACGGCTCGATATACTGGCTCATGATTATAATCATGTCCTGCAATAATACCACCCGGTTTAACTTTTGGTAACCATGCTGCAATATCTGCAACTACAGAATCATAGTCATGTGCAGCATCAATAAAAACAAAATCAATACTGTTGTTAACATATGTGGCCGCGGCAGCTACACTTTCTGATTGAGTAACGTTATAATAACCTTCAACTGGCGACATGTTCGCTTTAAAAGCATTATATAGTGTATTATTGATTACGTCTAGATCTCCAGATAATTCTTCACTTCCCAAAAAATTATCGATAGCATCAAAACGAATATCTTTACCACTATTAATAATTTCAACAGCCATAAAGGAAGTCGATCGGCCTTTCCATGAACCAACTTCTACAAAGTGAGCTGGCGATGGTGACTGGCGAACAATATCAGAATAAAAGCTAAAATCAACTTCATTAAAATATCCTTCGACATTATTAGCAAAATGTTCCATTATGTATCCTTACTTTTTGTTTTTCCGACCATTACGGGCTTTGCGCTTTGTCGAACCAATTTTACGACGACCTTTACGAGGGCGATTCTTTGACGGATGTGGCATTTTTCACCTCAGTTATAATATGTTATAAGTATTATATAATACTTTTCTCAATTAATGTCAACTCATTTTCTCTATCTATATACTTATACTCTACTTTAGTGGGATTCCATTCTTCAATAGCATCAAATACATCTTGAATATTGAGTGCACTGCATGTGTATACGTCAAGTTGTGCTAGAGCAGGTTCTGCTTCATCCCAAACATGAAGAGCAATATGAGAAGTTTCGATAATAGTTACAGCAGTTAATCCTTGATTACCAACCATATCAGAATATACTGCATATGGACCCATAAGTATGTTCATGCCAATCTTATCGACGAGATTTCTCATCCAGTCTTTTATTTCGTGTGGCAAATATGGAGGTTCGCTCAGCTCTGCTCTTACAATTAAATGCTTATGTTCTAATATCTTACCCACCTCATAAAGTCTCCTGTTCGGGGTTAAAGAGTAGAGCCTTGACATGACTCGCTTGAATTTTACAACTTACCCAGTTATTGTAAAATTTTGGATCTAGTATTGCATCATGATCAAAAATATACTTTGTTTCAAAGTAATTGCACTCACCACGAGATTTACATAAACGAAGAATAGTTCGTTTGAAGT